>ERZ507066.229-NODE-229-length-22135-cov-19.0936_pt1 | contig 22135 bp, 12 predicted proteins | sample MGYA00512866_ERZ507066 | MGnify/ENA metagenome assembly ERZ507066
TAATTCATTTCAGTATTCATGATAGACTCCTTTCATAAAATGAACACCGATGTTTTGGTGTGTAACATAAAGGAGCTGGGCCGTCAGAAAAGTGTTAAAAGTGAGCAAATCTATTAAAACGACTGAGCCCCATATCTAAATCTCTCAGGGCATGGCCATAAGACGATTTTATAGGCGAGCACGTCAAATGTGTGGCAAGGAGAATATGCTTAGGCTGTGTAGTTTATATCTAGAAACAAGTGATTTTATTTTTTTATCCTAATATTTTTATTTATCTCCTTTCGTTTAATTATTGAATCCAACCTATGGCATGTGTCTTCAAATACAAAAAACTAGAGCTCTTAGTTTGAAGCATTCTCTCTAAAGCTCTAGTTTTATATTATAGACAGATGTGTGTATGAAAAGAGCCTTAGATTATCATGCCAAAGTGCCTAAGGACCAGTTTTCATGCATAAAAAATTATTTTGACGTTAGAATTCTAAAGCCAAGTTCCTAATCCTAATCCCTCTGTAGTACACTTTCAACGTTTTAGTAAAACGCTTACATGCTCACCTACCTTTATTATAATACTTTTTTAATTACAAACAAGTTTTTTTACAAGATAATCGTAAATGTTAAAAAATGTCATAATTGGGTTCTGTTTGAATGACAGTGATTGATTATATGAAAAAGGAAGTTGACAGTTGGTCGACTTCCTTTTGTGTGAAATAATTGCAATCCATAGTCACTTGTAAATGACTATCGAAGGATATGTCCAACCCCGTCATTATCGAAGTAATAAGTAACGTGATTGATTGTCAAGGTTACATTATCAGCACGATTACCAGAGCCAGGAAGATAATAGTAAGTCTTACCACCTAAAATAATGAGTTTATCTTTAGCTTGTATACCCTTATATTGTCCGTAATCATCATCGTAGAAGTAGACATGCTTGCCATCGATAACTCTTCTACCAGTCAGAATATTTCCCTTACTATTTGCATAATACCAGTTATTCTTATGTTCGAAGTATTTTCCGGTTACAAGGGCACCAGTCTCTTTGTCATAATAATGATCACCACGGTATGGATAATTAAACTCACCTTTCACTTTTTCGCCGTATCTAAAGTAGTACTGAATTCCGTCCAAATACTTAGCACCGTGAAACTTATTTCCTTCTTTATCAACATAAAACTCTTTGCCACCATCCTCAACCAATCTATCTGTTACTAAAGCACCGTTATCTTTATCGTAATAGTGATTATCAGGAGCAAAATGACCTTTGTATTGAACACCATTGGTGCCGAAATAAACTTTGACGTTATCAATGGTATGAGCACCAAGGAGGAGGTAACCCTTGTCATTGACATAGTACCAGTTACCTTCGGAATCACTAATATAGCGGTTTCGTTCAGTTGATTGACTTTTAATGCTGAGGACACCAGATTGGTCTGCCACATAGGTCTTACCATCGAAATCAAAAGTTGTATCTTTGACTTTTCGACCGTTATCTTTATCAAAATAGTAAACCTTGCCCTCGATATCAACGAACTCTCCCTTAGCTTGGCGATGAGTTCCTAAATGGAAATACATGTCATAGCCATCAACAGTTTCAGAACCAATGGCAGGAAATCCATGTTCATTATAGTAACGCCAGTACCCATCTTTACCTTGGACAAAATAAGCGCTCTTAGGTCGAAGGTCCTTAAAATCATCAGAGATGTATTTACCAACCCCATCATTGTCAAATTCATAGATATTTGGAAATTCTCTCATAATATAGTGAGTCGGAATATTCAATCGTATATTTCTAGCGATGGTACCATCACTGTAGAAGTAATAGTTATTGAAAAATCTGTGCACGACCATATTTCCATCATCTTGGAAAAAGTACTTATTACCATTGATGGTTTGCCATCCTGTGACTGGTAGGCCATCGGCACCAAAATAATACCGTTCGAGTTCAGGATGTTCGTTGTTGTCATAATTGGCATAAGGAGCAGAGTCAAATCTTATTTCTTTAGCATAGTTTTCTTCAGGAATGAATCGTCCAGCTTTGAAGGTGACGAGGCGGTTCGTCACAAGGGCGCCGTTATCTGGGTCGTAAAAATAGGATTTACCATTGACCTTACGGCGTTCACCCTTGACCTGTCTACCATCTGAGTCAAAGTAATAGGTTAAGCCGTCAATAGTTTGTGGTCCAGTAACTAGCTTTCCATCTGTATTCATATAATACCAATGCCCAGCATTATCTTGTAGAAAAGCTGGATGGTTATTAGCTAATGTTACGATGCCACTAGCATCAATATTTAGTTGGAAGTCACCATTCTTGAGATGAGTGTCTTTAATTAATTGCCCCGGATTTTCTTTGCCAGCATCTCCAAAAAGATAGAGTTTGTCACCAACCACGTTCAATCCGTAGCTAAGTTGGTCGTTTCTATCAGGATTAAAGTAATAGGTTTGTCCTTTGATATCTTGTAAGCCAGAAACTCGCACGCCATCGCTACCTAGATAGTAAGTTTGACCATTTTCTTCAACAAATTCATCATGGAGCATACGTGCACTATCTGTAAAGTAATAGAGTTTTCCATCAATGGTTTCGAAACCAGGATGTTCTCGCTCTTTTTTGAAATAATAGCGTTCTCCATTAATATCTTGCCATCCCATAAGCTTATTACCGTTATTATCGTAGTAATAAGTAACGTAATAAGGATGTCTTAAGGTAATAAGACTACCTACATAGTTAACTGTTTCGATGCGTTCTTCTTGTTCGGTGACAAATCCATTTCTTTTTTCAGTAAAGGCAGAACGGTCAGTTCCTCTCGTGGTATTTTCGTTTGGGATATCACCAACAGATGACACATTCTCAGCTGTAACACTCTCACTAGTCGTTGTACTTACCTCGGAATGTGCAGTTTCAGAACTAGCTCCTTCCGAACTAGCTGTGCTTGTGACTTCAGAGCTTGGTTTTTCAGAAACAGTTTCTGTTGAAGCAACTTCTGAGCTAGCTACTGTTGCCTCTGATACTGTAGCAGTTTCGCTTGAAGCGGTAGCAGGTGTGTTTTCTGTAGGTTTAGCTGTGGCTTCATTAGTTGCTGGAGCCTCGACGTCAATGGCGCCTTCTTTGATGATGGCTTCAACAGTCGCTTCATTAACAGGGGTAGGCTGTTCTTCAGCTGAAGCGTAGTTAAGGCCTGCAAAACTCAATCCTAAAGTGAATCCTGTCACTGCAATAGTTACCCAATGTTTTTTAACTTTGTGAAGTTTAAAATGTACTTTCTTTTCCATGATAATTCTCCTTTCATTTTAAACTTTTTACATATCAAAAAATAAGGGCTGTCATGAGATTTTATGAAAAGTGAGCATTGGGTAGAGTCCCTAAAGTTGTGGGGCAATTTTCTTAATGACAATCCTTATTTTTCCAAGTCTCCTCATTTTTTGTATTGTGAGGCTGTTCAAGGCAAACATGAGTCCTGATGAAATGATTCTAGAAAAACGAGAGTCGTTCGGAATTTTCCTCCTTTCTAAGCATGGAAGATCTCGTTTATTTTGGGTTTCTAAGACACAAAAAACTAGAGCTTACTAGTATGAGGTGTCCCCTCTAGAGCTCTAGTTTGAAATGATGCTGTATTTTTTAGAAATGAGCCCTAGTTTGATGGTTCAAAGTGACTCAGGAATGGTCATCCTACTATGATTCTTATTTAGGCATTAGGCAACTAATGTCAATCTTTTAGATAATCCCCCAAGTGTCCTTTAAAGCAAGATTAAAACGCTTACATGTCCACCTAGCTTCATTATAATCCTTTTTTAAGAATAAACAATAGAAACTAATAGAAATACCTAAAATGTTAAATAATTGACATGATTTTATTTCAAATAGGAGGTGTCAAAGATAGTGTCAGAATTTAAGGGTGTATAGGAAAATAAATAGAAGCAACAAAAACCCTTTCAATGGATATTGAAAGGGTTGATACTTAGTCAATGCGAAATAATTATCTGGAATTCCAAATCTTAAACGGAGACTTAAATCTCTGTAGATTTACCATTTTTATCAAAGGAATAAGTCTTACCATTAATAGTTCGAATGGTATTAGTTAGGAGTTCCCCAGTATTATCATCAAAATAGCGTTTGCCATTGTAATCAAAAATAAATTCTCCTTTGACTTGTTTACCCTGCTCATCAAAGTAGTAGTGTTTGCCATCTATGATTTGATCAAAGACGAGCGCTTTGCCGTCAGCACCAAAGTAGTAGGTATTGCCCCGCCAGTTGATGAATTGATTCGTTACGGCAGCTCCTGTGTCGGCATCAAAGTAATAATAAGCGTAAGGTTCTGATTTAACAACTTCAGTAGAATTTGTTGTCCAGTGTCGATTATATTCTTCAGTTTCAGGACTAAGGAGTCTGTCTTTAACGAGAAAGCCTGAGGCAGAAAAGATGGATTTAAATTTTTCAAAATAGTAGAGTTTGCCATCAATATTTTGGAGATAGAGAAGTTGTTTCCCTTTGTCGTCAATGTAACACCATTGACCATTACCAACTTCGACGAGACCAGCTTTATAGACTGCAACCCCCGTTTTCTTATCATAATACGTTCCTGTACCAAAGTAATCAAAATCACCTCTTCGAGCTGAACCATTTTCTCTGAAATAATACTCCTTCCCATCTATGATTTGCTTACCAGTTAGAGGCTTGCCCTCGCTATCAAAATAGTACAAACCATCATCAATGTCTATAAATTGATTTCTAGGGACTGCATGTGGTGCACCAATCTCTTTGTCATAATAGTAGCCATTGACAATTGTACCTCTGGCTTGTCGGTGAGTGTTTGGATAAAAGTAAACGTTGATCCCATTTATGGTTTGCTCACCTGAAAGAAGATTTCCTTGTTCATCCGCATAGTACCAATGGCCACCATCAGTGAAGTAACCACCTTTGATGAGGGCACCAGTATCTTTGTCGTAGTAGTGAATCCCTTTATCACCTACATATCCTGATTCAGTGACAAACTGTCCTTTGACTTGCTTACCATTTGACTTATCAAAGTAAACCTCAACACCATCAATAGTGTGTGCTCCTTTGAGAATGATTCCGTCAGCGTCAGCATAGTACCAATTACCATTAAAATAAAAGTATTGCTGCTTAAGTAGGGCTCCAGTATCTTTGTCATAGAATTTAACAGTACTTAACCAATTATTTGGGATTTCTGTTCCACCGTATTCGTTGATGAACAGTCCTTTGACTTGTTTACCTGTAGTCTTATCAAAATAGACCTCAACACCATCGATGGTTTGTTGCCCTTTGAGAATGGTTCCTGTTGATCCAATATAGTACCAGTCATCATTCACTTGAACATAACGATTTGTACCCAAATCTGTTAAGGCACCGGTATGTTGGTCGTAATAACGGCCGTTTTCTGCGAAGTCCCCCTTAACTTGTTTACCACGATGATCTTCGAAGGAAACAGGGTGATCGATGAAGTAAACACGGTCACCGTTGATAGTGTGTTCCCCTGTTAGGGCTTTTCCTTCTTTATCAACATAATACCAATCTTGACCGACTTGGACATAGCTGTTAGTTACGGGGGCTCCGCTTCTAGCATCATAATATTTGTCATTAGATGCAAAGTGTCCTTTAACTTGGACGCCTGTAGTATCGTCAAAATAATACTCTGTACCATCAATAACGGTAGCACCCTTGATAGCTTTGTTGTAGGTTCCAATATAGTAGCTCTTATCACCTACTGTTACCAAACGATTAGTGACAAGGTCTCCATCGTTGATGTCATGGAAATTATTATCATCATCAAAGTCACCTTTGACTTGCTTACCATCCTTGTCGAAGTAGACTTGAGCGCCATTAATAACTTTTCGACCTTTGACAAAAGCTCCGTCGCTACCAACATAGTACCAATTTCCTTTTATATTGACGTAATGGTTAGTACCAAAATCTTTTAGGATGCCGTCTTGATCATAGTAGTGACCAGTACTTGAAAAAACATCAAACAGTTGTCTGCCGTCTTGAGGGTCGAAGTAGACTTGTTTGCCTTCGATGGTTTGCTCTCCTAAGCTAGGAGTTCCTTCAGCGTTAAGGTAATATCGCTCTTTTCTTTGAGTTTTCTTATTGTAGGCTACAAGGTATTGGTTTGTGACTAAAGCACCATTGTCATCACCATAGTAATATAACTTCTTAGGATTAGTAGCATCTTTTACAAAATGGTTTCGAACCTGTTTACCACTTTCTTTTTCAAAATAGACTTGCTTTCCATCTATAATCTGAGGACCCTTGACGATAGCTCCATCACTTCCAGCATAGTACCAGTCCTCTCCAATTTGGAAGTAGTTATTTGTACCGAAATCTACCTGTTCACCTTTCTCATTATAGTATCGGTTGTCTCTCCCAAAGGCATTTTTGAGCATGGCCCCCGTACTGCCTGGCTGCCAATTATCATTGAAATAGACATGGACACCATTAATAACGTGAGGGCCTTTTAGAGCGTAGCCATTTTCATCAATATAGTAGGTGTCATCTTTGTAGGTGACATAGCTATTTGTGACCAAGGCTCCTTTTTCATTATCATAGTATTTTCTATCTTCGGCAAATTCACCTCGGGCTTGAGCACCAGTTTTATAGAAGTAGACTTTAATACCATCAACAGTCTGAGGGCCTACGAGGTCCTTGCCGTTAGCGTCTCTATAGTGCCAGCGTCCGTAGTCTCCAAGATAGTATTCTCCACCAGTAATATTAGTTTCACTGGACGTGTTAGCAGTAGTTGAATTAGCTTCACTTGTCGCTGTAGAAGTGGCAGTTGATGTTGAAGCAGTAGTGCTTGTAGTGTTTGGGCTTTCGCTAGCAGCTTGACTCTGACTCCCTGCTTGTGAGGCTGAGTCACTAGTCGCTTCAGAAGTCGCAAGAAGAGAGCTTGCTGTTTCTGTGCTGTTTGATGAAATATTTTCAGTCGTAGAAGCAGCACTTGTTTCTGATAGGCCTACAGTACTTGAAGAATGAGTCTCAACCAAATCAGCAGTTGTTTCGACAGTCGCAGTCGTAACTGTTGTTGTATCGAGATTTGTAGGTTTATCTGTGGTGACTTCTTCAGCAAAGACAGGTCTTGCAATTAAAGCAAAACTAGCTAAAGCAGTTGCACAAGATAGGGAAACAAGACGCTTTTTAGACGTCAACCTAAAGAAATTAGAATTCACTTTCATAACCTTCCTCCTTTTCTTAACTATTATTATAAATGTTATTATTTTTTAATCAAGAGATTATAAAAGATTTAGACAAAAAGAATGAATACCTTTTCATTTTTAATGTTTGGAAGAGGAACAAAATGTATCTACGAAAAAAAGAAGTCGATACCCGACTTTCTTTCATTTTGCTATTTCTTAATTATCCGACAAGTTTCCCGTTACCGTCAGCGTCGAATTGGTAGGTCTTACCTTTAATCGTAAGAATGGCATTTGACACACGAGCTCCAGTGTTGGCGTCGTAGTAGTGTGGGACACCATTGACTTCGATAAGCTCACCTTTGGCTTGTTTTCCAGATTGATAAAGGTAAACCACTTGACCATCAATAACAGCTTCACCAGATTCTGGGCGGATGGCATTACCATCTTCACCGAAGTAGTACCAAGCACCACGGTCGTAGATGTAGCGATTTTTAACAGCTTCACCAGTGTTTTCGTCAAAGTAGTAACGTCTATTTATTTCATACTTGTTCCAGATAGAATAAACAGGTGCTATATTTGAATTTTCAACAAAGTCAACAATTTCGCCTTTAACTTGTTTCCCGTATTGGATATATTTGGAAGCTCCGCTAGCAATGAAGTAGTAGAGCTTGCCGTCAATGTTTTGAAGTCCCTTGAGTCTGTTGCCGTTTTCATCAAGGTAGAACCAGTCTCCTGAATTACGTTTGACAAAACCTTTGTGAGTAACTTTCTCACCAGTTTCACCATCGTAGAAGTCCCCACCAAAAGATCCTTCAGAGTAGTAGGCAAAATCACCCTTGATTTGGAAGCCGTGGTAAGGATGGAAAAAAAGGCTTTTCCCATTGATTGTTTGCGCACCAAATAAGCGTTTGCCTTCAGAGTTGATGTAGTACCATCTTTTGTTAAGATAGATAAACTGGTTACGAGGTAGATCAACGAGAAGTCCATTGTCCTTGTCATAGTAATTGCCATCTGATGCGAATTCCCCTTTGACTTGTCTACCATCATATTCGTCGAAGAAGACCTTTTGGTTTCCGTAAACAGTCTGAGCCCCTTTTAGTCTTTTTCCATCAGTACCGGCATAATACCAACTATCACCAAGCTTGTAGAATTGGTTTTTAACGAGATCGCCAGTTAAGTCACTGTAGTATAGACTGTTAGGGTCGGTGTTACCTTTAATTTGTCGACCAGTACGTTGGTCAAAATAAAGCTCTCTTCCGTCAATGGTTTGAGCACCTTTTACAATCTTTCCTTGGTTATCTACGTAGTACCAGTTATTATCCACTTTAACAAACTGATTTTTTCCAAAGTCAACACGAGCACCTGAATTCTCATCATAGTAATAACCATTACTTGCAAAGTTGCCTTTTACTTGAGTACCGTAATTTTGATCAAAGTAAACGTCTTGATTATTAATTGTCTGTTCTCCAAAGAGTTTTTTACCATCGGCATCTACGTAGAACCATAGACTTGCTCCTCGTCGAACATAACTATTAGTAACACGCTGACCCGAGTTACCATCATAATAATAACCGTCTTCGGCGAAATCTCCTTTGACTTGTTGACCATTATCACGGAAGTAAACGTTTTGACCATCAATGGTTTGTGCGCCTTTGAGGTTTTCACCATTGGCATCTTTATAGTACCAATTGCCTTTGTCATCACTGTAGTAGTGACCAGTTGAGGCATTTGACTCGGTATTAGTGGCTTGGGCCTCAACTGCATTTGTTGCTGTAGCAGGTTGGTCAGGTGTTTGTTCTTGGCTAACAGTCACTGTAGTAAGATTTGTGGCTGCGTCAGTATTTACACTTGCTGCCTCTTCTGAAGGGTTAGCAGTCGCTTCTGTCGCTGGCGTGGCATCCACAACTTTTGTCTCAACGAGATCAGCTGTTGTCTCAACATTAGCAGTTGTCGTAGCTCTAGTGTCGAGGGTGGCAGTGCTGTCAGCTGTAGCTTCCTCGGCTAGGGCTGGTTTAGCGATAAAGGCAAAACCGGCAAGAGCAGTTGCGCATGAGAGCGCAAGAAGACGATGTTTGGACGTCTGTCCAGAGAAATTAGAATGTACTTTCATAATTTTCCTCCTTTTTCCTAAGTTTTATTATATCTGAAATGCAGTGACTTTCCTAGGTTTTTCCGCCAATTTACGATAGAATGCAAGAAAATTTAGAAGATTCTTTCAGAAATCCAGAGGATGGAGCTAGTTCATTTCAAATAATCTCTAAGACCTTTAATCTTGGCTCTTCATAGACAGATCATGGTCTTAGTCAGATGAAAAAATAGAGTCTTTCTATCTAAAATTTTCTTTTCAGAATTGTCTTTTTAAGGTCGACTTCTCTCATAGTTTTGCTATCTCTTAAGGTTAATTGAAGCTTACTTTAATGTTTAAAAGCCTTTAAGGATAAGCATTTGAAGGTGTTTGAAAATCGAAAACTTTCTATTTAGGACCTTACATGCGGTGTAAGGTCTCATTTTCAGTAATCAAAGTTAATAAAACTGAGCGCGTGGCAGAGATTTATGAAAAGAAGATGATTTTTTCCTATTTGTAATTTGTCTGAATATATCATAGAGTAGAGACAACAACAGAAAAAGGATGATTGATATAGATGGAAAATAAGGTACGTTTTAAACTACACAAGGTTAAGAAAAGCTGGGTGACTATCGGGGTGACGACCCTCTCAATGGTTGCCTTGGCAGGTGGAAGTCTCCTAGCTCAAGGAAAAGTAGAGGCCGATGAGACAAGTACGCCAAATGGTGATGGTCTGCAGCAACTGAGTGAGGATGGCACTGCCAGTCTAGTGACGACCACAACTGTTACTGAGCAAGCGAGTGCCCAAGCAAGTGTGTCAGCAGTAGCAACAGCCAGCGTAAGTCACGAAACAAGCTCTCAGGTGGTGACAAGTGCGGTTAGTCAAGAGGCAACTGCTCAAGCACAAAACAGTCAAGTTGCCAGTCAGGAAGTGGCAGTTTCTTCACAAACTCAAGTTAGCACCCAAGAAACACAGACCGCTGGACAGGCCTCACAAGGTCAGGCAACTGTTCAAGAAAGAACTCAGTCAGAAACGCCGAGTAATCAGGTAGGACAATCGGAATCCTCAGTTACTCCTAGCCACAAAGCCACTCGCAGTGGTGGGCGTCGTGTAGCAACATCGCATGCAACAGCTAAAGCAAACAGTCAAAATCAGAAAAAGACTGAGGTTCAAACCAGCCAAAGAATTGAGACTGAAAGTGTGCAAACAAGTGCTCAGTCCACTCCTAGAGTATTGACTAATGCAACACCAACAATCGCCACACGCGCTGCTGATAGCACTATTCGTATCAATGCCAACCGCAACACTAACATCACGATTACGGCCAGCGGTACGACACCAAATGTAACCATTATCACAGGGCCAAACACGCCTAAGCCAAACGTGACGGTGACAAGTCCAAATGGCACAAGACCAAATGTGACCATTGTAACGCAGCCAAATCAACCAAACAAACCTGTTCAACCGAGTCAACCGTCTCAACCTAATAAGCCAGTCCAACCAAGTCAGCCAAGTCTTGACTATAAACCAGTAGCTTCCAACTTGAAGACTATTGATGGCAAGCAGTATTATGTTGAAAATGGCGTTGTGAAAAAGAACACAGCGATTGAACTTGATGGTCGTCTTTATTATTTCGATGAGACTGGGGCTATGGTGGATCAAAGTAAACCTTTGTATCGTGCCGATGCCATTCCAAATAACTCTATCTATGCGGTTTATAACCAGGCCTACGACACGTCAAGCAAGAGTTTTGAACACTTGGACAATTTCTTGACGGCTGATAGCTGGTACCGTCCAAAACAGATCTTGAAGGATGGAAAGAAATGGACAGCTTCAACTGAGAAAGATTATCGTCCCCTTTTGATGACTTGGTGGCCAGACAAGGTGACACAAGTCAACTACCTCAACTATATGAGCCAACAAGGGTTTGGTAATAAGACCTATACGACAGATATGATGAGCTATGACTTGGCAGCTGCTGCCGAAACGGTGCAACGAGGAATTGAGGAACGTATTGGTCGTGAGGGCAATACCACTTGGCTTCGCCAGTTGATGTCAGACTTCATCAAAACACAGCCTGGCTGGAACTCTGAGAGTGAGGACAATCTCTTAGTTGGTAAAGACCACTTGCAAGGAGGAGCACTGACTTTCCTCAATAATAGTACGACTAGTCATGCCAATTCAGACTTTCGTCTCATGAACCGCACACCGACTAACCAAACGGGGACACGCAAATATCATATTGACCGTTCAAATGGTGGCTACGAGTTGCTCTTGGCTAACGATATCGACAACTCTAACCCAGCTGTTCAGGCCGAGCAACTAAACTGGCTCCACTACATCATGAACATTGGTTCTATCCTTGGCAATGATTCAAGTGCCAACTTTGACGGTGTTCGTATCGATGCGGTGGACAATGTGGATGCGGACCTCTTGCAGATTGCTTCTGACTACTTCAAGGAAAAATACCGTGTCGCAGATAATGAAGCAAATGCCATTGCCCACTTGTCGATTCTTGAAGCTTGGTCTTACAACGACCATCAATACAACAAGGATACCAAGGGTGCTCAGTTATCCATTGACAATCCACTACGTGAAACACTTTTGACAACTTTCTTGCGTAAGAGCAATTACCGTGGCAGCTTGGAACGTGTCATTACTAACTCTCTTAACAATCGTTCAAGTGAGCAGAAACACACGCCACGTGATGCCAATTATATTTTCGTGCGAGCCCATGATAGTGAAGTGCAAGCTGTTTTGGCTAATATCATCAGCAAGCAGATTAATCCAAAAACAGATGGTTTCACCTTTACTATGGATGAGCTCAAACAGGCTTTTGAAATCTACAATGCGGACATGCGCAAGGCAGATAAAAAGTACACCCAGTACAATATCCCAGCTGCCTATGCCACAATGTTGACCAACAAGGATAGTATCACTCGTGTTTACTACGGGGACCTCTTTACCGACGATGGCCAATATATGGCTCAAAAATCACCATACTATAATGCCATCGATGCCCTGCTCCGTGCTCGCATCAAATATGTAGCAGGTGGTCAAGACATGAAGGTTACTAAGCTTAATGGCTATGAAATCATGTCATCTGTGCGTTATGGTAAGGGTGCAGAAGAAGCCAACCAGCTTGGTACTGCTGAAACACGCAACCAAGGGATGCTCGTCCTTACAGCCAACCGTCCAGATATGAAGCTGGCAGTTAATGACCGTCTAGTGGTCAATATGGGAGCTGCCCACAAAAATCAGGCCTACCGTCCATTGCTTCTCAGTAAATCGACAGGTCTTGCGACCTACATCAAGGATTCTGATGTGCCAGCTGGATTGGTTCGCTATACTGACAATCAAGGGAACTTGACCTTTACAGCAGATGATATCACTGGTCATTCAACCGTTGAAGTTTCAGGTTATTTGGCAGTTTGGGTGCCAGTCGGTGCTTCTGAAAACCAAGATGCCCGCACCAAGGCTTCTACGACTAAGAAGGGTGAGCAGGTCTTTGAATCATCAGCAGCTCTTGACTCACAAGTCATTTACGAAGGCTTCTCAAACTTCCAAGATTTCGTTAAGACACCAAGTCAGTACACCAACCGTGTTATTGCTCAAAATGCCAAACGCTTCAAAGAGTGGGGAATCACTTCCTTTGAATTTGCGCCACAATACGTGTCTAGCCAGGACGGCACTTTCTTGGATTCTATCATTGAAAATGGCTACGCCTTCGAGGACCGCTACGATATTGCCATGAGCAAGAACAACAAATACGGTTCACTCAAAGACCTCATGAATGCCCTTCGTGCCCTTCACGCAGAAGGTATCTCAGCCATTGCTGACTGGGTTCCAGACCAAATTTACAATCTTCCTGGAAAAGAAGTGGTAACAGCTTCTCGTACTAATAGCTACGGCACACCACGTCCAAATGCTGAAATCTACAATAGCCTCTACGCAGCTAAAACACGTACCTTTGGAAATGACTTCCAAGGCAAGTACGGTGGTGCCTTCCTCGATGAATTGAAGGCAAAATACCCTGCAATCTTTGAGCGTGTGCAGATTTCAAACGGCCGTAAATTGACTACCAATGAGAAAATCACGCAATGGTCAGCCAAGTATTTCAATGGAAGCAATATCCAAGGTACTGGAGCACGTTATGTCTTGCAAGATAACGCTACAAACCAATATTTCAACCTGAAAGCAGGTCAAACCTTCCTTCCTAAACAAATGACTGAAATCACAGCAACTGGTTTCCGTAGGGTGGGAGATAAGGTCCAATACTTCTCAACGAGTGGCTACCTTGCCAAGAACACCTTCATTCAAGTCGGTGCCAACCAGTGGTATTACTTTGATAAAAACGGCAACATGGTCACAGGTGAGCAGGTCATTGATGGCAAGAAATACTTCTTCCTAGACAATGGTCTCCAGCTACGTCATGTCCTTCGCCAAGGTAGTGATGGTCACGTCTATTACTACGATCCTAAAGGGGTTCAGGCCTTTAACGGATTCTATGACTTTGCGGGTCCTCGCCAAGACGTTCGCTATTTCGATGGTAACGGTCAAATGTATCGTGGCCTCCACGACATGTATGGCACAACCTTCTATTTTGATGAAAAGACAGGTATTCAAGCCAAAGACAAGTTCATCCGCTTTGCGGACGGTCGCACACGCTACTTCATTCCAGATACAGGAAATCTCGCAGTCAACCGTTTTGCGCAAAATCCTGAGAACAAGGCTTGGTATTACCTCGATAGCAACGGTTATGCCGTGACAGGCCTTCAAACTATTAACGGTAAGCAATATTACTTTGACAATGAAGGCCGTCAGGTTAAAGGACACTTTGTCACTATCAATAACCAACGTTACTTCCTTGATGGCGATAGCGGTGAAATTGCCCGTTCACGCTTTGTGACAGAAAACAACAAGTGGTACTATGTCGATGGCAATGGTAAGTTGGTTAAAGGTGCTCAAGTCATCAATGGTAATCACTATTATTTCAACAATGATTATAGCCAAGTCAAGGGTGCCTGGGCCAACGGCCGTTACTATGATGGTGACTCAGGTCAGGCCGTAAGCAACCGCTTTGTCCAAATCGGTACCAATAAATGGGTTTATCTCAACCAAAATGGTCAAAAGGTAGTTGGTCTTCAACATATTAATGGTAAACTTTACTACTTTGAAGGCAACGGTGTCCAAGCCAAAGGGAAACTTCTGACATACAGAGGCAAGAAATACTACTTTGATGCCAATAGTGGTGAAGCCGTAACCAATCGCTTTATCCAAGTTTCTCGTGGTGTTTGGTATTACTTTAACGTCTCAGGCCAAGCTGTAACAGGAGAACAAGTCATCAACGGTCAACACCTCTACTTTGACGCTTCTGGCCGTCAGGTTAAAGGCCGTTACGTCTGGGTTAAAGGCCAACGTCGTTACTATGACGCCAATACTGGAGCTTGGGTCAGAAAACGATAAGAGAAGACGTTTATCCTAACTAGGAGCATAAAAACTTTTAAGCGCATGAAACATTAGTGTTTCATGCGTTTTTCTTATCCACAAATCCTAATAATTTTGTTGCTCTCATATTCAAAAGAAAGCGCTCTATCCATGTTATAATGGAAATTATAGTTTTTATTCAGAATATTTTGTAAATACTTTTCAGTTTTCGTTGATGCTGATGGGGTCTTGAATGAAAATGTTGTATCTGTAATGTATAAATTTGTCAGATTTACAAGAAAGTGAGGGCTGAGCCTGTGAAGAAGAATTCAAAACGAAATATAGTAGTGTCACTTATCGCTCTAATAACTATTTTAGGTGGTCTTACATATTTGGGGCACAAACAAGAACAACAAAAACAAATAGCTAAAGAGTACGCTTTGTATAAACATGGTTTTAGACTTTTGGAAGAGCAACTGGCTGTCTATATCAAAGAACACTATGAGGGTGTGAGTAAGATTGAGTTTTCGCCTATTTATGAAGATGGCGGAGACGGTTATAGTATGCATACAGTAAGAGTTGTACCTATTATCTCTGATAATCATGGACATAAAGCAATGTTAGGCACACAAATTGGAAGAATTACTTATGGTTCATATGGGCTTGGTGGTGAGCTTTATTTGGACTTTGATCGTGTAGATGATAGCGAGATTATCATTTTAAAAGATTTGGACACGCAAAAAGAACTCGATTTATCAAGTGAAGAACATCTTCCTGAGAAGGCAAAGTTAGAGAGTAATTCTGCAATAGAGGAAAATATTCTTGCATTAGTAGAAGATAATCAATTGCAAGACGTCAAAAAGTCAGGTGAAGGTAGTCCTAAGGCAAAAATTAGCTATAATTTAGAAATAAAGAAGGGAACATTGTAGAAAATGGCATTAACTGATGGAACTCTCAGATTTACAAGAAAGTGAGGGCTGAGCCTGTGAAGAAGAATTCAAAACGGAAGAAATTAGTGTTAGTTTTTGCAGTACTTTTTATTGCATGGTTTCTCGTATCTATTTGTATAGGTGGTAAACATCAAGAGCAACGTTTGTACAAACATGGTTTCAGGCTCTTAGAAGAGCAGGTTGGGACTTATGTCATTGAACATTATTCAGGAGTTGAAAAGGTTGAATTTTCACCCATTTTTATTGATACTGATGGGATGTTTACTGCAAAAGTTGTGCCTGTAATCTATGATTTGCATGGAAATAAAGCCTACCTTGGTCGACCAGTCAAAGGTGGAAAAAAATGGCTATAAATCTTATGGTTTACGAAATGGTCTTGAGTGGGATAGCGGTACTGGGAGCGGAGATGAAGTCATTTATTTGGTAGATTTTGATTTAGATAAGCAATACGATGTTTCAAAATACAAAAAACTCCCAGACTTTGCTAAGTTAAAGTCTGATGAAACGATAGATGCAAATATCAATGAAATTGTAGAAAAGGGCATACTTAAAGACGTTAAGAAAGATTCCAAGGGTAGCCCAAAAGCTTCAATTATTTATAATTTGAAGGTTAAAAAAGGCGATTACACGAAATGGCGTTAACAGTTAAACAATGTCAGGATTTACAAGAAAGCGAGGGCTGAGCCTGTGAAGATGAATTCAAAGCGGAAGAAATTAGTGTTAGTTTTTGCAGTACTTTTTATTGCATGGTTTCTCGTATCTATTTATATAGGTGGTAAACATCAAGAGCAACGTTTGTACAAACATGGTTTTAGGCTTTTAGAAGAACAGATAGCTGTTTATATCAAGGAAAATTATTCAGGTGTCAGCAAGGTAGAATTTACTGATATTTACAAATATGGTAGCTCTGGACTTTATGTTTATCCCATTATCACGGATAATCATGGAAATCGGACATTGTTAAATGACAGTATAAATGGTGCCTACGGAACGTCAAGAGGTTTTATGCACTTGAATTTCACCCCACCACTAAAAGTGAGATTATTTATTTAGATAACTCAGCTAATGGTACAAACATTGATGTTTCTGACTATCAGACCTTACCAGACAAAGCGAAAGTGAAAGAAAGTTATATTACTGATAGGAATTTTGAAAGATTATTGAAAGCTGGAAGTATAAAGGGAGTGGAAAAAAGCGACAAGGGTAGCCCAGACATGAAAATTGTTTATAACTTGAAGATTAAGGAGAAATAGATTTTGAAAAAATTTAGACTAGCTCTTGTAATACTATTATCTTTATCCATCCTTTCTGGATGTTTTCTGATGAAAAATAATAGACTTTGGCTTGAGAGTAAAATAGGTCCAGCAGCTGAGAAAGTGTACCCTACTAAGAATTTATACGAGTTGTTCGATACCTTTCCCAAAGGGTTTACCATTCGTGTAAGTGACAGTTATGAACAGGATGGGGTTTTTATGTATCGTCGAATAGAGTTATATGGAAAACCAAAGAATAAGCGTATAGAGGGATATGTTTCCTTAAGTAATGAAGACAAAGAACTTGAACGTGCTAACCTTGTTTATTCACCAAATGGGAAGTTAAGTGCAGATAACTCAAATTACTCAGATGAGTTACTGCCTTATAAGGAATTTTTATTTCAAAAGTTAACCTTGAATAAAAAAGTCTTTTCTAAACTAAAAGTGATTTCTAAATCTTATAATTGGGATACAGGAAAAGGTGAAATAGAATACAGTATCAAGGATAAGGATATTAATAAATTCTTACACCTAGATAAGGACGAAGAGGTTACCATGTCTGTTACAGCAGATAGTAGTCTATTATCAGATGATGCTGTGTTATCAGACGGTAATTTTTTCTTACCAATTTGGTTTTATCAGAATCAACCGAAATATCGGCATACGGAAGGTATTGTAGGTAGTCTGGAGGAAGAAAATAATGACTAATGCAACTTATAACTTGAAGATTAAGGAGAAATAGATTTTGAAAAAATTAAGACTAGCTCTTGTAATACTATTATCTTTAACCATCCTTTCTGGATGTTTTCTGATGAAAAATAATAGACTTTGGCTTGAGAGTAAAATAGGTCCAGCAGCTGAGAAAGTGTACCCTACTAAGAATTTATACGAGTTGTTCGATACCTTTCCCAAAGGGTTTACCATTCGTGTAAGTGACAGTTATGAACAGGATGGGGTTTTTATGTATCGTCGAATAGAGTTATATGGAAAACCAAAGAATAAGCGTATAGAGGGATATGTTTCCTTAAGTAATGAAGACAAAGAACTTGAACGTGCTAACCTTGTTTATTCACCAAATGGGAAGTTAAGTGCAGATAACTCAAATTACTCAGATGAGTTACTGCCTTATAAGGAATTTTTATTTCAAAAGTTAACACTGAATAAAAAAGTCCTTTCTAAATTAAAAGCGATTTCAAAATCTTATAGTTGGGAGACAGGAGATGGTGAAATAGAATATGGTATCAAGAATAAGGATATTAATAAATTTTTACACCTAGATAAGGACGAGGAGGTAACAATGTCCGTTACCGCAGATAGTGGTTTGTTATCAGATGGGGAGTTTTTCTTACCAATTATGTTTTATCAGAATCAACTGAAATCTTGGCACGCAGAAGGGATTATAGGTAGTCTGGAGGAAAAAAATAATGACTAATACAACATCAAGTACGTCATATTCTATACGTCTATATGAAACAACCAAGTTTTTGACAACGTGGCAGCACCTCTTCATCACGAACCTCTAGGCAGATTCATTCTGCTTAGAGGTTTTTTGGTTTGAACTGATGGAAGTAAGCTTACTCTTTACTATGATTGTAAGCAAAAAATGAGTTTGATTAATAGAATCCTCAATAAACTGCTTACTTTCGTTTTAAACTATACTCACTCCATTAATGAATGGGGAGCTAAAACGGCTAAACATCGGAATTTCTGTGTGAATTTAAGAAAATTCGAACTCTTTTTGGTAACGTTTTCTAACATATAAAAGCCATTGCTATATATCTTAGGCTTGTTTTTTCAAATGGATTATGGGTATAAGGTTAGTCTTATGAGACTAGAGTTATGCATCTGTAATTGTATTCGTTCCCAAAATCCCTTAACATAAAATAGAGAAATAAAGTTATATTGAAAGGTGTATGTTATGGAAAAGAAAGTTGGATTTAAGTTACACAAGGTCAAGAAAAATTGGGTAACCATTGGAGTTAGTACGCTGTCTATGGTTGCACTTGCGGGTGGAGCCTTTTTGTCAGACCAATCGGCACAAGCAGATGAAGTGTCACTACCTAATGGAGATGGTTTTGAACAAACAGATGCTGGGATTGAATCAAGTGCATCATTGATTAATGAAAGCTATTCACCAACCTTAACAGAAGGTGCTACTTATGTGTCAGCAGTGCCATCTAACTATGCAAGTCAAACGAGTACAGGCTACGAGTCTTCATCATCTGTTTCAACAGGAGGCTCATCACAGACTGTGGTAGGTGGTGGATCTGGTCAAGTCAGTTCGTCACAATCTTCTCAAGTAGTAGGAACACAAAACTCTAATTCATCACAAACGGGTTCTGCTTACCAATCAAGTAGCAGTTCGTCATCAGTAAGTGCTAGTGCGTCAAGTTCTTCAAGCTCATCAAGCTCAGCTTGGTATTCTTATTCGTCTTCATCATCATGGTCTTCATCATCGTCAGCTAGCGGTTTTGCGACAATTACGACGAGTTCGTCTGACTCAAACGGCATTCATTGGAATGGTGGTCGAAACACAACTATCACCATCACGGCCTCAGGAACTACGCCGAATGTTACTATCGTTTCGAATTCTAATAAACTGTTTCCAAACATATCAGTAGGGCATTCGAATGGTTCAAATGCTAATGTCACTATCATTTCACAAGGTAACCAGCAAAATAACTCAGGTTACCAAATCATCACAGGTGAGACTAAACCAAGTGTTGATTCGAACAATGCCAAGTCTTCATTTGTCCGTGTAGGCGAAAATCAATGGTATTATTACGACCAATATGGCCAAAAGGTCAAAGGTGAAAAGGTTATCGATGGTAAGGCTTATTACTTCCTTGAAAATGGTCTTCAAGCTCGTGACTCACTTGTTAAAGGTAGTGATGGCTATACCTATTACTACGATAAAAATGGCGTGAAAGCTATCAACGGCTTCTATGATTTTGCAGGTTACCGTAAGGATGTACGCTATTTCGATTGTTATGGTCACATGGCTACTGGTCTCCTTGAAATGGGTAGCACAACCTTCTACTTTGATACACAAACAGGTATCCAAGCTAAAGACAAATTTATTCGCTTCTCAGATGGCCGTATCCGTTACTTTATCCCTGATACTGGTAATATGGCTGTAAATACCTTTGTTCAAAATAAAGAAAACCAAGCTTGGTACTACCTTGATGAACATGGTTACGCTGTGACAGGAAAACGTATCATCAATGGTAAAGAATACTGCTTTGACTCAGAAGGCCGTCAAATCAAAGGTCAGATGATGCAACAAGGCAACAAGCAATACTACATTTCAGCTCAAACAGGTGAAATGGCTGTTTCACGCTTTATCTTTGAAAACAACAACTGGTATTATGCGGATGCTTTTGGTTGCCTCGTTCAAGGTGCCAAAGTGATTGATGGTAAACTCTATTACTTCAACAAAGACCATAGCCAGCTAAAAGGTGGCTGGGCTGAAGGACGTTACTATGATGCCGTCACTGGTCAAGCAGTCATCAACCAATTCATTCAAATTGCGGCTAATCAATGGGCTTACCTTAACCAAGATGGTCACAAAGTGACAGGTCTTCAAAATATTAACAATAAAGTTTACTACTTTGGTAGCAATGGTGCTCAACTCAAAGGTAAATTGCTCACTGTCCAAGGTAAGAAATGTTACTTTGATGCCCACACTGGTGAGCAAGTGGTAAACCGCTTTGTTGAAGCTGGACGTGGCTGCTGGTATTACTTCAACGCAGCAGGTCAAGCAGTGACTGGAAAACAGGTCATCAATGGCAAACAGCTTTACTTTGACGGTTCAGGTCGTCAAGTTAAAGGGCGTTATGTCTATGTTGGTGGGAAACGCCTCTTCTGCGATGCCAAAACTGGTGAATTGAGACAGCGTCGCTAATTACTATGTACTTTAAAAATCTAGAGCGAATTTTTCCTTTTCCTATCTAAATTATTATTATTTTCCTATCATAACTCTAGATGATTAAATAGATAAAAAAACCAGCGTTTGCTGGTTTTTTGAGTTGTTTTAGAGAAACTGTCAGTGTACACCCAGATGCTTTTTCATGCTTAAATCCTAATAATTTTGTCCCTCTCATATTCAAAAGAAGGAGCTATAGCCGTGTTATAATGGGTATTATATTTGTATGTAGAAAATAGAGTTAGAGGTAGTTATGGGGAACCATCTTCGTTAAGCTCTAGGTGTAACTGACTTCTTAAAGGAGAGAAATTATGGTTATTTTGGCTTGGATTATCATTGTCATATTATTTCTTTTAATTTCGAATTATTACTTTTATAAAACAGATTTCAGACCACGAAAATCCCCATTACTCTATGCAATTATTGAAACTATAGGTGCTTTTTTCACTAGGTGGTAGTACATGGAAAATGAGTAAAAAATAGCAATCAAGAGTTTTGTGGACTACTAAATATGGAAAGCATCGCGACCTCCTAACCCATAAACCACGCATACTTTCGCAGGATTTTGCTAGTCCCTGTAACCAAACCTTCTCTTTCATCTTAGAAATGAAGGTTTTTTTATTTAAATTTACATTAATTTTGTAGGATGATTCTATCGTCTAAAAAAGTCTAAATCCTAAGGATTTTAGCTGGTTTTATGTTATCCTTAGTGCATTTGTTCACAAGGGGCATTTATTAGGCAGATTATTAAAGGACGTTTTCTGAGAAAACGAAGGTAGATACATTAAACTGATATTACAGTTGTGTAATTGTATTCCCTTGTCAAATAGCTTATGATAGAAGTAATATAAGGGAAAAAGGTAAATATTATGGAACAAAAAGTACGCTTTAAACTGCATAAAGTGAAGAAGAATTGGGTGACTATTGGGGTGACAGCACTCTCAATGGTTACTGTTGCTGGTGGAACTTTGTTGGCGGATCAACAGGTTCAGGCCGATGAGCAAAATCCTGCCAATCAGTCGGGTGATAGCAGTCAGAATCTACTTCAAGAAACGCCAGCTACAACTAATGATGCAGCAACTACAGTAGCACCAACTATCTCAGCAGATGCTAATACTGCGAGCGTGGCTATTCCTGTCGCAGATGCGACTAGCACGACAACCGATGTTACAGATAGGGCAGCGGCACCTACTACAACTGCAGCGACAGTTGATACTAACTCAGGTCAAGCTGCACCAAGTACAAATGTGCAAGCAGCTGCAGCTGATACGAGTGCTACAACGACAGATACAAATAATGCGACTGCAACAGCCACTACAGACCGTGCAGCAACAACGGATACAGCAAATACAGAAGCTCGTACACGTA
>ERZ507066.244-NODE-244-length-20833-cov-21.213_pt1 | contig 20833 bp, 20 predicted proteins | sample MGYA00512866_ERZ507066 | MGnify/ENA metagenome assembly ERZ507066
TCACTGACAGATTTATTGTTTTTTTATTGTTCAGTTACTATAACCTTAGTTATAGTGCCCTGCACATTGGTTCGTCTTGTTCAGTTTTCAAAGGTCTTTGTCGCTCTCTCGCGACAACTATATTAGTATATCATGACCTCTCCTTACTGTCAACACTTTTTTTAAATTTTTTTTATTTTTTTGAAAGTTTTTTACTTACCAATTGTCAAGTCAAGTACAACAAAGGTGTCCCTCTGATTAAGTGAGTTTTTCTCAAGCTGTTTGAGTTAGCTCAAACAGCTTTTTTTGCGGACTGATAACCAAGGATTCGTCTCGGTCTTTCATTGATGCCCTTTGAAATGAACTCTCTTAGTAGTCCATTGAAATGTTCATTTGTGCCTTGGTCATAAGATGAATAGGCATGAGCAAAATAAACATCTAAGCCCTCTATCTCACCCAATGAAGAAAATTCGTTTCCATTTTCCGCAGTGATGGACTTAATTGGGTAAAGCTTCATAGACTCTAATACGGCTTGATTGACATACTCTGTCTTCTTTCCTACGAGTTTCTTTGTGATAGCATAACGTGTTTGTCATTCTACCAAGGTCAGAATAGAAGGTTCTCCTACTGTCTTTCCCCCCAGAACAGAATCGATTTACCAATCTCCAAAACGGGAACGATTATTGATCTCTTCTGGTCTTTCTTTAATTGACTTTCCTAGATGTTTCTTGGTAAAGGGTCGCTTGCTAAATTTCTTACGGATCCGCACTGCTCTTGGCAAATCAATAACCATAATCTCTAACAATCCATAATGGATATAGATATAGAGCGTCTTGGTTGAAGGTACAACTACATCTACATGTTTTAATTTATAGGTGTGAACAAATGTATCCACGCTATGTATTCTTGGTTTCTCTTTCATAGCTTCTGTAAATTCTCTCAGAAAGTCGTCTGAAACACGATCCAGTTTCAGATAATAACTGGCTTATCTAGCATAACGATAACGATTTTGGACAGCATCTGCATAATAGTGTTGATAGTAAACCTTCTGCCCATTTACTTTTTCCACTTGTGTTATGGAACCTCTATTAATTTCACAAGTAATAGTAGAGCGATTTTTCCCCAGTCGACGAGCAATTTCCGCAGGTTTGATTCCTGAGCATAAATAAGCCTCAATTTTTCCTCGTTCAGCTTCAGATAAGTGTTTGTAGGCTTGATTTGTGGTAGAATAATTTGTGGACACGTTCATTTTCCTTTATACTGTTTTTCGCAACTCTAGTATGTCAGATGAACATGTCTTTTTTGTTGCACTTCATTTTACAACAGGGCAAGTTTTTTTAACTCTTTTAACTTTTTGTTTTTAAATAGAGTTTTTAAAATCTTTTAGATAGTTTTCTAATTTCTTTTTCATTTTTGTTTTTCCTAGACATCTTCTGTTTGCTAGTAATGCTTCATACTGTTCTTTTTCTTTTACTGTTAATTTTTCTTTAAAACGTTTTAAAGAATCTCTTAGAACAACCAACTCATCTAAATATATTTCTCTTGATGTAATTCTGTGGCTAATTTCTCCTATTTCAACATAGGGAAGTCTATTTATTTTTCTTTTATCACTTTCCTGTTGTCTTATTTTATCTTTAATATGATTTCTAAATTTCGTTTTAAAGTATTTATAAAGTAATTCTTCATTTGTTTCAATTTCAGGATTTTTTTGATAAAGTTCAAAGAGAGTTAGCTGTCCTTCTTGTTCCCAATCATCCTTTTCCCATAATTGAATATAATATTCCTTTTCACATTTTCTTACGATATATTTTACTTTTTGATACAGTTTATTAAATTCCATAAGCTCTCCTTTACTTTTATCAGTATTTTATAAAAATAAAGAAGCCCATTGGACTTTTTTTCTATTCTGCACGTTTTTTTAACTATTTGGTTATTATTTTTAGCTATTTTGTCCAAATACACAAAAAAACTGCCACTTGGTGACAGTTTATCAATAGTCCGTACGGGATTCGAACCCGTGTTACCGCCGTGAAAAGGCGGTGTCTTAACCCCTTGACCAACGGACCATTTTTACAACATATTCTATTATACAGAATATTTTTACTCTGTCAACACTTTTTAATAAAAAAAGAAGGAAATATTTCCTTCTTTTGAATTAGTTGTTTTCTTCTAATTTTGACTTAATCTCATCATATGATAGAGGTTTTGCTTCTTCTTCTAATTCATGCTCTGAATTTTCAGGCATTTTTCCTGTTTCGTATAATGATTTAATTTGAACACTATCCAAGGTTTCATATTTTAATAGAGCTTCAGCAATCAGTTTATGCGTTTCTCTATTTCCTTGAATAATTTCCGCAGCTTTATTACGGGCTTCATTCAATAGACCACGAACTTCTTCATCAATTTCGTAAGCCGTCTGTTCTGAAATCATTTTTTGTGGGCTTTGAGCACCAAACATCGCATGATTTCCTTCATATTGAACCGGTCCAAGTTTTTCACTCATACCATATTCTGTCACCATCGCACGTGCCATTTGGGTTGCTTGTTCAAAGTCATTTGAAGCACCTGTTGTTTGCGAATTGAAAATAATTTCTTCGGCAACACGTCCTCCCATGAGCCCTGCTAATTGTTCTTTCATGTCCTCTTTAGAAAGTAACATTTGATCTTCTTTAGGAAGGGCAATCATGTAACCGCCTGCACGACCACGTGGAACAATAGTAACTTTATGAACTACACGAGCATTTGATAAGACCAGACCAACGATTGTATGACCAGCTTCGTGATAAGCAACCATTTCACGTTCTTTTTGTGAAATCGTCCGATCTTTCTTAGATGGACCTGCAATAACACGATCTTCTGCTTCATCGATATCAGCAGCATCAATTACTTTTTTATTTCGACGAGCTGCAACCAAGGCTGCTTCGTTCAAAACATTTTCGAGATCAGCACCGACAAATCCTGGTGTTTGTTGAGCAACCAATTTCAAGTCCACATCTTGAGCAAGTGGCTTATTCTTAGCATGAACACGAAGAATTGCCTCACGACCTTTCACATCTGGACGTCCAACTAATACTTTACGGTCAAAACGGCCAGGACGAAGAAGGGCAGGGTCAAGGACATCAGAACGGTTAGTTGCTGCGATAACAATGATTCCTTCGTTGCCTTCAAAACCATCCATCTCAATCAAGAGCTGGTTAAGGGTTTGTTCACGTTCATCATTTCCACCACCAAGACCTACACCACGTTGGCGCCCAACAGCATCAATTTCATCGATAAAGATAATGGCTGGAGCTGCTTTTTTAGCATCTTCAAAAAGTGAACGAACCCGGCTAGCACCGACTCCGACAAACATTTCAACGAAGTCAGAACCAGAGATACTGAAGAATGGCACTCCAGCTTCACCAGCTACTGCTTTTGCTAAAAGGGTTTTACCAGTTCCGGGAGGGCCTTCAAGAAGCACACCTGCTGGGATTCTTGCACCCAATTTAGTAAAGCGTTTTGGATCTTTTAAAAATTCAACAACTTCAACAAGTTCTTGTTTTTCTTCTTCAGCTCCTGCTACATCTGAAAAACGAACTTTAATATCTTCTTTATTAGCAGCGCGGGCTTTATTACGACCAAAGTTCATTGCACCTCTGGCACCTCCGCCACCGCCTTGGTTCATCATTGAGAAGAAGAAGAACATGACGATAACAAATGGAACAATTGAAGTGAGAATTGTTATCCACATGCCACTTGAGCTCTCACGCTTGATGGTGATTTCTGCTTTGTGGTCAGCTGCTAATTTTTGTAATTCATTGACGGTGATATCAGATGGAAGGATGACACTAGTAAAGCGAGATACTTTTTGAACACTTGGGGTAAAAAATTGAATTCCTGTATCTTCTTTTGATTCTTTTGCTTTATTATAGGTACCTGCAATTTCAATCACACTACCATTTGGTTGGTAACTGATCGTTTTTACATTATCATTTTTAATTTCTTTGACCAATTCTGTGTAGTTGATTTGCTGACTTTGACCAACTCCATTACCCGCAAAAAAGTACTGGAATCCTGTCACAGCCGCTACAATAATCAACAAATACAGAAATGGATTTCGGACAAAACCGTTATTTTTTCTGTTATTCATCTAGTCTCCTCTATTTTGAGTACACTTCCTCTTTTAATACACCAACATAGGGTAGGTTACGATAATTTTCATCATAGTCTAAACCATATCCTACAACAAACTCATTTGGAATCGTAAAGCAGGTGTAATCTGCTTCAATCTCAACCAAACGTCCTTCAGGTTTATCCAGTAAGGTAGCAATCTTCACAGATGCTGCATTTCGTTCTTCAAAGAGTTCTTTTAGACTCTTGAGGGTTTTACCTGTATCGATAATATCTTCTACAAATAAAATATCTCTACCAGTAATATCTTGGTCGATATCCTTGATAATATTAATAATACCTGAGCTTGCTGTACCACCATGATAACTTGAAACCAGCATAAAATCCAATTCAATATGTGTATCCACGTGGTTGATCAACTCTGCCATAAATGGAACAGAGCCTTTCAAAATTCCAACAAAAATTGGATTTTTTCCTTGGTACTCTTTTGTTAGGGTTTCACCCAATTTCTTTGCTGCTTCTACAATTTCATCATGTGAAACCAATACTTTTTTTATATCTTTTTCTAACATGTTTTTACCTATCTATTTTTTGAATATAAAGACTATCTTTCATTATACCACTTTTTGAGAGCTTACTCAAATCACTCGTTACCAATCCCACTACAGAAAGAATATTATGATTTTGTTCTATAATGAGAGCCTTTTGCCGAAGAGAAATTGGAATTTTATGGTTGATAAACCACCGTCTTAATTTTTGATGGTGGCCATTAACAAGCAGCTGATCTCCTTCCTTTCTCCTTCTAATTAAGATGGGAGTTTCGCGTGAAACAGAAAGAATTTCTACATTTTCCCCTACTAATGGTTGTCCAAAAGATAGTTTATAATTTGCAATTTCAAAGATATTCCCAAATTCTAACAAAAATGGGAGGGGTTGGTCATCCGACTTTTGACTGATTTTTTGTATTTCAAAGAAATCATATTCTTGATGTAGTTCATAATTCGACTTTAAATAATGAATGCAATTTCTTTTTTTTCGCAGTAAATCTAATAATTCTTGAAACTGGGCCCTACCAAGTTGCAAATCTGGAAATTGTGCCAAATACTCTTCTAATAAGAATGATTGTACAGAATGAGAATACGTTCTAAAAGAAGCTAAATCTTGAATGCTTAACTCGCTAGTCAATTCTTTCAGTGCTTGGTGCCAATGATTCACTTCCTCTGCTAAATAGCGAAGACTTGCTTGCATTTGGGGATTTTCTTTTTCAAATTCTGGAAGGTATTGATGGCGTACACGATTTCGAAAATAGTCCTGTGAGTCATTGCTACTGTCTTCAAAGTGAGGGATTTTCATCAACTCATCTTTGGTAAAAGTTAACAAAGGACGGATTAACTCACCCTTACCAAATGGTTGGCGTACAGGAATACCACTTAAATGGCGTAATTTTGTTCCTCGTATTAAGCGCATGAAAGTTGTTTCGGCTTGATCGTTTGCATGATGACCTGTTACTAAAGCGGTGCAATCCTCTTTCTCCATAATCTGTTTAAAAAAATCATAACGAAAGGTACGAGCTTTTGCTTCTGTAAAATCACCCGAATAGTGAGCCACATGGATACGTGTCTCTCGCCTATCAGCTAGCGTTCGAAGTTCACTTTCTTCTAAATCCGATTCTGGTCTTTGTCCATGATTGACATGAGCGAGTACCAGATGGATTTTCAATCGTTCTTTATTCTTATATAAAAGTTCATACAGATTCATTGAATCCAATCCACCAGATAAGGCAACTAAAACACGGCGATGGGGAGTAAATAGATCTTGTTTTTCACAAAACTCTAAAAATCGCTTTTCCATTATTTCAATACCTCATAGATATCTTTTGAAATGTTGGAAATCGTATCATAATTCGAATGATCTGTAAAAATGGCTATTACATAGGGTGAATTTGTGTATACAATCGCAACATCATGTCTAAAATCATAGGCATCTCCAATTTTATGAGCAACTTTTACTGGAAGGTCACGCGCAATCCGTTGATCATCATATTTTGTAGAGGAGAGCGCATCAATAATAGGGCCATTTTGTTGATAGACAGCCTCCATGACATTGCCAGCCATTTCAGCGGATGCTTCTCTTTTTTCAACATCCCAATGTTTCTTTGCAATCCTATCCAAAGTTTTTTGGAAGTCTTGATCTGATTGATGAGTGACATAATAATTCAAGATATTATGTCCAACATTATCTGATTCTTTTGCAATCTTATCTACCAACTCTTGAACACTGTATTCTTTTCCATCGGGTGTTTTTGAAAGACTACCACTTCCTTCTGGTTCATAGCCTCCTTTGAAATCATTGACTTCTGGAATATATTTGTAGGTTGTAGTTGGAGAAATGGCTTTTTTATTGAGCTGTTCTTGGACGTAGTACAAGTATGGTAATTTCGTTACACTGGCAGAATACATTTCTTTTTGCGGATTGATTCCAGCAGTATTTCCAGTCTCTAATTGTTTTACATAGATTCCATACGAAGGAGAATTGTATTTACTATTTAACAAGTCCTGAACTTTTTCCATTCGATTATCTTTTTCAGTAACGAATGCTTTGTTCACCCAGCCCTGACCTTCAATCTCCACAAACTCATCTCGTAAAGTCTTAGCTGTACGTAAGACTGTCACTTTTGTATAAGGAGAAAGAGGTGTACTTTTTTCTTTTGCACCATTTATTAAGGGTCGGTCGTACACTTTAAAACCAGGTTTTAGCCACATGTCTTGTTTTTTTTCTTGTGTTTCTTGTACAACATCAGAAAAAATGACAGAAGAATCTGCTAATACATATCCTTTATCTGCTATTTTAAATACAGCTTTCCCTTCATCATTTACAAAGAGTTGTTCGATTGTAAACGGTGTGTTGGGAAGAATTTCTCCTTTTGCTTTTTTCAACTGAGGATCAGAAAAAACAGAAATTTTGCGATAGACATTAGGGTTCGCTGGAATTGAAGAAAAATAAAGTTCTGATGGATGAGCCATTGTCTGAGAAGACTCAGACTGCTCGATACTCGCTGCTTGAGACCCAATAAATAAAATTGGAACTAACAATAGGAGCAGAAATCGTTTAGACACCTGTATTCCTTTCCTTTTCATCCTTTTGAAGTTTAATCATTTGGTTTTTCTTTTTTAATTCCTCTAATTTTTCATCCGAAAATTCAAGGAATTGTTTAACTGTTTGTAAGATATTTTCCATCGGTTATTGGGGGAGTAAATCTGGGATGGTATAAACATATTCACCATCTTTTGAAAAAGAATACTTAGCGCGTGCATATTTTGTTGCATAATCATCGTCTTTTAATTTTTTAGCGATGTCTTGTTGGTATTCTTTTTGTTCACTTGTTTCTTTATACTCTTTTTCCAACTGTTTGTATTGTTCTTTTTTATCTTGTAGCGATTGATAGCTCTGGGCTAAATTATAAGTTGGAAGAATAAATAGTAACATGACCAATATCAAGACGAGTCCCAGAAAACGATTGCGTTTTTTTCTTTCTTCTTCTAAAAAACGTTTTCGCTGACTTTCGTCTTTGATATATTTATTGTTCATTTGAACGATATTTTTAGGCATCTTCTTCTATCCTTGTTTCACTAATTATTTCGTACATTTTGGATGCATCTTCTTTTTTTGTACTATCCAACATTTCCAAGACTTTAACCGTCAATACTTTATTTCCAAAACGAACTTCAATTTGATCATTCACTTTCAAATCCGTTGAACTTTTGGCTAATACTCCATTGACTTTGATTCGTCCTTTATCTGCAACTTCCTTTGCAACAGGACGACGCTTAATAATGCGAGAAACTTTTAAATATTTATCTAATCTCATACTGTCACCTCTAACATAGTATTGTATCATTTTTTATACATAAAATGCGAAAAATGAGCTAAGAACTGCTAGTCCTTTTCTTTTTCCTGTTTAATTTCCAATAAGGTTTGACCAAATTGCTTCAGAGCTTCCAAAATTTCAAAATCTTTCTTATTTCGAATATCGAAGATCACTTCAATCAATCCCTTTTCTTCTGCAATCTGTGCCTTTAACTGTGTCATTGACAGAGCTTTGAAATAATCCTGTGTTAAAAACAGTTGTTTGGCAATAGGTTCAAATTTCACTGTCACTTTTTGTTGTTTTCTATCAACAAGACGGACAAAGACTTGATCCAAGTAAGCTTTCACTAAACCAATTTCAAGTAGGTAGGCGACAACATCTGGGTATTCTCCAAAACGATCGATCAATTCATCTTGCAAGTATTCATAGTCCGTCGCAGAATTCATTTCACGAATTTGTTTGTAAATTTCAATTTTTTGACGTTGATCTGAAATATATTCATTAGGTAAATACGCATCTATTTGAAGGTTCAACTCTGCATTGCTCTTTTGCCTACGATGCTCTTGGCCTTGTTTCTTAGCAATAGCTTCTTCTAACAATTGAGAATACATTTCAAAACCAACTGAATCGATGAAACCAGATTGAGAAGCTCCAAGGATATTCCCTGCTCCACGGATCGATAAATCTCGCATAGCAATTTTAAATCCAGACCCCAACTCAGTAAAACCTTTAATAGCTTCTAAACGTTTTTCAGACACTTCTGTAAGAGATTTGTCTGGACGATACATCAAATAAGCATAAGCAATTCGATTGCTTCGTCCCACACGACCTCTTAGTTGATAAAGCGTTGAAAGCCCCATATGATCCGCATTTTCAATAAAGAGTGTATTGGCATTTGGAATATCCACACCTGTCTCAATAATGGTTGTCGTCACTAAGACATCGTATTCGCCATTAATGAAATCCAACAGGGTATTTTCCAGGCGAACTTCACTCATCTGGCCATGAACAAAGCCAATCGAAGCCTCTGGAATCAACTCTTTTAATTCAGACACCTTTTGTTCAATTGTATCTACCTTATTGTAAAGATAATAGGCCTGTCCTCCACGATCCATCTCCCGCAACACAGCATCTCGAATAATAGTTGGATTGGTCTCTAGTACAAAAGTTTGCACAGGATATCGATTGGTAGGAGGTGTTTCAATGACAGACAAATCTCGAATTCCTAGCATAGACATATGAAGAGTTCGAGGTATAGGGGTAGCTGTCAAGGTAAGCACATCCACCTTTTTTTTCAATTCTTTCAAGGTTTCTTTGTGCTTCACTCCAAAACGTTGTTCTTCATCTATCACGATTAAGCCTAAGTCTGAAAAAACAACATCTTTGGACAAGAGCCGGTGAGTTCCAATAATAATATCCACTCGTCCTTTTTTCAACTTTTCAAGCGTTTCTTTCTGCTCTGCCTTACTCTGGAAACGACTTAAAACAGCAACCTCTACTGCAAAAGATTCAAAACGCTCCTTAAAATTGGCATAATGTTGTTGGGCAAGAACAGTGGTAGGAACCAGCACTGCTACTTGTTTATGATCATTTACTGCCTTAAAGGCTGCTCGCATAGCGACCTCTGTTTTCCCAAAACCGACGTCTCCAACCAGCAATCGGTCCATCGGACGATTCGATTCCATATCTTTTTTAATTTCTTCAATGGAACGTAATTGGTCATCTGTTTCAATATATGGAAAATCTTGTTCAAAAGCCTCTTGGTTTTCATCATCTTGGGAATAGGCAAAGCCTTCTAATTGACTACGCTCCGCATAAAGTTTTATCAAATCATCCGCAATGTCCTCCACCTGGGTCTGAACCTTTTGCTTCGTTTTTTGGAAACGCCCATCATTTAACTTGTTAATTTTTGGCGTTTTTCCATCACTTGCAACGTATTTGGACAACATCTGAATCTGATCGACAGGAATCGAGATGCGATCTCCATTTTGATATTGAATTGAAACATAATCACGATGGACACCCGAAATTTCAATCGTTTCAATTCCCAAATATTGACCAATACCATGAACTTGGTGAACAACATAGTCCCCTTTTTCCAGTTCATTATAATTTTTTAGGCGTTCTGCATTGGAAATATTTTGCCTGCGAATCTTTCGTTTGATCTTTTTCTGATAAATCTCTGATTCTGTAATGTAGACAATTTTTTCATCAACAAATTGAAAACCGTGAGCTAGTCCTCCAACAACTAATTGACTAGCTTGAGGAATGATCGTATCCCCATCAATATAATCTAATCGAATCCCATACTCTTCTAAATTTTTATGGAGCTGTTGAAGATTGTGATGAGAAGTTGCTTGGACAATAACAGTATAGTTTGATTTTCGATACCGTTCAATTTCCTCTTTTAGTAAATCAAATTGTCCAAAAAACTCCTGCATGGGATATTGATTGAATTGATACAAATGATCAAACTTCAGATTTCCCAATCCTTTTTGAAAGTTTGAAAAATAAGTTGCAGGCGTATATTTTCGTAATGTTGTACTGGTGTCTGCAAAATACACTTGGCGAGAAGAAGCTCTATTTTTATGTAAATCTTCCGTCAAGAGATTAGCTGTATCTAGTTCAAATCTCGCTATTTGATCGGCTATTTTTTGATAATCATCCAGAAAGACTGGAGTGTGTTTAGGGAGATAATCGAATAGGGTATATTGCTTCTTGTAAAAGAAACTAATAAATTTTCTAAGATCCGGATGGAGTTTCCTTTGAGAAATATCTCCCAGAATTTCTGCTAGATAAGATTTAAATTCTTCATTCGCGCTCTGTTCTTGCAATTGTTCGATTTGCTGCTGACCACGGATAAAATCTTCCTCTTGCAATAATAGATCACTCACTGCTTTCAGTTGAACTTCTTCAACATTTTCAACAGAACGCTGACTTTCTGGGTCAAAGATTCGGATCCCATCAATCTCATCTCCGAAAAATTCAATCCGATAGGGTTGGAGTTGGTCGATCTCAAAGATATCTAAAATATCTCCTCGTAGACTAAACTCTCCCTGTTGCAAAACTTGGCTCACCTTTTGATAGCCAATCTTTTGTAATGTTTCACTCAGAGTAGTTAAGTCTATTTCTTGACCAACCTTCAATTGAAAAATGCTAGATGCAAAAACTTTAGGAGAAGGTAATAGTAGTTTTATACCACTCACATTGGTCACAAGGATGCCTTGACGATCCTCTTGACATAAAAAGTGCAAAGCCTCTAATCGTGAAAATTGCCTTTCTTGTGAAGCAAAAACAAATTCTGCTAAAGGGTTATCATCTCCCAAAAATGTATGGACTTTCTCTTCTCCAAGTAAAGCAATAAAATCACTGGCCAATCGTTCTGCTTCGTTATAACTGGAAGTGATGAGGACTGCTTTTTCAATAGAATCAAAGGCTGAAGCCATTACAATAGCCTTTGTGGTCGCAGACAATCCTAAGATCAATTCCCTATTATTTTTTTGCAAACCTTGTTGCCAGGATAGAAGGTTGGAGTTTTGACTCACTAAATCAATTACATTCATCTACTTACCCGTTGTATTTCTGCATGCTTCTTTCAAAATTTTCTTCTACCAAGTAATCGTTAACCGCTTCTTCTACTCGATCGATTGTTTGTAGAATAGTGATGTAATCGTCTTTATCAAATTTTCCTAAGACATGATGAACAACTGACATGCCCTGCTTAGGTCTTCCAATTCCAATCTTAATTCGATAAAAAGTCTGAGTTCCAATATGATTAATAATCGATTTGATTCCGTTATGACCTCCAGCTGATCCTTTAGCTCGAAGACGAATCTTACCAACTTCCATATCTAAATCATCGTAAATAACCAAAAGATCTTCAATATCCAGACCATAATAAGTCAGAAGGGCATGGACTGCTTTTCCACTCTCATTCATGAAAGTGGTTGGCTTTACAAAATAGACCTTTTCGCCATTTAAAAATGTTGAGGCAATATCGGCTTGAAAAATCTTATCATGGGAGAAAGTAAGATTTAAAGACTTTGCCATTTGATCAACTAACATAAAGCCTACATTGTGTTTCGTTTCAAAATACTTATCACCTGGATTTCCCAATCCAACAATTAATTTCGTCATCTCTTTCCTTTCAAAACACTAAAAGGGTTGGAAATATTTTTTCCAACCTTTACATTTTTTTAACTCTCTTATACATTAAAACGGAATTCCATGATGTCCCCGTCTTGGACAACATATTCTTTTCCTTCTTCGCGCAAGCGTCCTGCTTCTTTTACAGCCTTTTCAGAACCGTATTTAACTAAATCATCATAGGACATGGTCACGGCACGAATAAATCCTTTTTCAAAATCAGAGTGTATGATTCCAGCAGCTTGAGGAGCTTTCATGCCACGTTTGAAGGTCCAAGCACGCACTTCTTTTTCACCAGCTGTGAAATAAGTGCCAAGTCCCAACAAGTGGTAAGCTGCACGCGTGAGTTTATCAACTCCAGACTCTGTTAGGCCAATCGCCTCTAAAAATTCTTGTTTATCTGCATCATCTAGCTCAGAAATTTCTTCCTCAGCACGCGCAGAAATCACCACGACTTCCGCGTTCTCTGTTGCCGCAAAGTCACGAATTTGCTTCACATACTCGATAGAATCTGGATCTGCAACAACATCTTCATCCACATTGGCTACATAAAGAACTGGTTTGGTAGTCAAAAGGAAAAGTCCTTTCACCACTTTTTGTTCTTCCTCCGTGAATTCAATGGTCCGAGCTGATTTACCATCTTCAAGAACTGGTTTGATTTTTTGTAGAACATTAAATTCCGCAACAGAATCCTTATCTTTTTGTGTACGAGCGATTTTTTCTACACGCGCATAGCGTTTATTGACAGACTCTAAGTCGGCTAAAATTAATTCTAAATTGATGGTATCAATATCTGCCAGTGGATCAACAAAGGCATCTTCACGACCTTGCTCCCGCATGACATTTTCATCATCAAAAGCACGCACTACATGGACAATGGCATCTACTTCACGGATGTTGGCCAAGAATTTATTACCAAGTCCTTCCCCTTTAGAAGCCCCTTTCACAATCCCAGCAATATCTGTAAATTCAAAAGTAGTCGGAACTGTCTTCTTAGGAGTAATCATTTCCGTCAATTTTTGGAGGCGTTCATCTGGAACTTCTACCATCCCGACGTTTGGATCAATGGTCGCAAAGGGATAGTTTGCGGCCTCTGCTCCTGCTTTTGTAATTGCGTTAAATAGGGTTGATTTACCAACGTTTGGTAAGCCAACGATACCTGCTGTTAATGCCATTTTTCTTTTTCTCCGTTCAAATTTCAATCTCTTTTATTATAACATAATTCAAAAGACAAGTGATGAAAAATGAAATATTTCATCACCTTTGAAACTAGATTTTTTCATCAAACTGTAACGTTCTAAAAAGATAAAAATGGTATACTATATTTAACAATGAACAAAGGAGTTTTTCAGATGAAAAAACAAACATGGAAATCTATTTTTCTTTCTTTAATCGCTATCTTTACTCTCTTTCTTCTTGGAGCTTGTGGACAACAATCTGTTCAAAAATCCTATCTTCAGGCAATCAACCAAGAAAAGAAAACAGATGTTCGTATTACACTAGAACATAAAGGTGATAAAGCGATCAGTAACCAAACCACCACTACTATTTATTACAAAGAGGCGGGAGTTACGAAAGATCAATTAAAGGAAATGATCGATAAATATGATGAAGAATACAAGGATGTCAAAGGATTCACACATTCTGCTGAATACAAAGATGATTATATGGTTGAAAAAACAACACTAAATTATGAAAAGGCAGACTTAGATCAGCTAATTGAAAAGAAATTAGTAACGACACAAAAAGATAAAAAAGTCGACTATATCAGCTTCAAATCAACTTTTGATATGATGAAACAGGGTGGTTTCAAAGAAGTTAAAAATGGAAAATTTGAAGAATTAAAATAATCGAAAAGGTTCGGTCACATAAGTGACTGAACCTTTTATAGTACTTTCTTCATTTTCTGTTCAAAATCATGGCGACTCATCATGACCACATGATCACAATTGCTACACTTGATTTTTATGTCTGCACCAAGTCGCGTAATTTCCCAACGATTTGCCTTCTTGCCTGTTTCTTTAATCACACAAGCGTGAGGCTTTTTCATTTCTACAAAATCACCTAACGTATACATGATTCACCTTTGTTAATTTGTGCGAACTGGCGTAATCAATTGAATGAACCCTTGTTCATTTCCTTCTGGAACCAATGTAAACGGTCTAACAGAAGAAATAAAACGAATAACAACTTGTTCACTGTCAATAGCTTTGAGCGCTTCAATCAAATAAGTTGGATTAAAGCTAATAGACAAATCCTCTCCTGAAACGGCGCTCGTATCGATCTCTTCATTTACTCGCCCAACTTCTGGTGAATGAACGTGGGAAGAAACCACTCCATTTTTGAACTCTAATTTAACCGTTCCGTTTTGAGTCGCATTTGAAAGAAGACGAGCACGCTCCATTGCAAATCGAAGGTTGGCCACATTGAAGGTTGCCTCTGTATTGAATTCTGTTGGAATGAGACGGTCTGTATCAGGATAATTTCCTTCTAGCAAACGGGTATAAAAACTAATGTGTTCACTTCTAAATAGGATTTGATTGTTAGCAAAGAAAACTTCAACTGTTTCAATATCATCAGAAAAGACAGAGGTGAATTCACGAAGAGAGCGACTTGGGATGACAACATCAAAGTTGTCTCCATTTTTCTCCAGTGTAATCACTTTTTGACTCATACGGTGAGAGTCTGTTGCTACTGTTTTTAGCTCTTTATTATCCGATAGAACAAAGTGAACACCTGTCAAAATTGGCCGACTTTCTTGTACACTTGCTGCAAATGCTGTTTCATTAATTAATTGTTTTAATAATTTTGTTTCCAAAACTAATGGATTACTTGCAGCAATTTCTTGAATACGTGGATATTGATCTGCATCTTTTCCTTTAAGTGTAATTTCTGATTTTCCACTTGTTAAAAGAACCTGTTTTTGTTCAATCTCTTTAAAATCTAAAGTAACATCTGGTAAACTTGAAACCACATTAATAAAGAAAGTTGCTTCCAATAAAATAGAGCCTGGAGAGGTCACCAATAAACCAGCATTTTCATCTTTGATAGAAATAAAGTTTTCAATTGAAATTTGGCCATTCGATCCTGATAAGGCAACTCCTTCTGGAGTGACATCAATTTTAATCGTGGAAAGGATTGGAATAGCATTTTTTGAACTGATCGCTCTTTTGGTAGTATTTAGTGCTTGTAAAAATAAAGTTTTGTTAATAGAAAAATTTATCATGGTCATTCCTTTTATTTATTTTATGATTAGTAAGTTAATAGTAATAGTAGGTTGTGTGGAAGTTGTGGAAAAGTCTCAGAATCCTATCTATGACTTAAAAAGTTACTTGTTTAAAAATTGTGCATAACCCTTAGAAGTTTAGAGGAAGTTATCCACAGATTAATTTAACTTTTTCTTGATACTTTGAATTTCGAGTCGTAGATTATCATCTGTGTCGACCATACTTTTAATTTTTTCATAAGCATGAATGACAGTCGTGTGGTCTTTTCCACCGAATTCTTTTCCGATTCGAGGAAGTGAGTTGTCCGTCATCTCTCTTGAAAGATACATGGCCACTTGTCGTGCTAGGACAATATTCTGAACTCTTCGAGAACCTTTGATTTCTTTTACACTGACTCCATAAAAGGCTCCAACTGCTTCCTGAATTTTTTCAATGGGGATGACAAGCGTCTTGCTATTATCGTTTTTACGAGCTCGAATAGCTTCAGCTGCAACATCGATCGTAATTTCTTTTAGTTTTTTCACCTTCGCCATTAAAGAAATATCATTTAAGGCACCTTCTAAGTCTCGGACATTTGAATCAAACTGACCAGCTAGATATTCTAGTGTGTCATTAGGAAAAATATAGTCTAGATCTTCAATTTTATTCCGTAAGATGGCAATCCGAGTTTCAAAATCAGGTGGTGTTATATTTTGCGTTAGTCCCCATTTGAAACGAGTAACCAGCCGCTCTTCAAGACTATCTAAATGATCCGGACTTCGATCGCTTGTTAGAACAATCTGTTTGTTGTCGCTATGGAGGGCATTAAAGGTATTAAAGAATTCCTCTTGAGTCGTGACTTTTTTCCCGCCGAGTGACTGGATATCATCGATCAGTAAGAGATCAAGACTTCGATAGGTATTCTTGAACGTCTTCATTTCTCCTAATCGAAGGTGTTCTAAAAATTCATTAATAAAGGTTTCTGCTGGGACATACTTAACCCGTGCATTTGGAATATTTTCTAGGATTTGATTTCCAATTGCGTTCAATAGGTGAGTCTTTCCAAGCCCTGGTCCACCATAGATAAAGAGAGGGTTGTAAGTTGTTGCAAGATTTTCAGAAACTGCAAGCGCTGCTGCTTTCGCCCAAATATTTCCATCCCCTTGCACAAAATTATCAAAGGTGTACTTTGATTTCAGACCTGTATCAATTTTAGGCAACGGTTCGGTTGTTAAGCTACCTGAAGATAATCTCCTATTCTCACCGCTATGACTACTAGGAATTTCTTCGGTATCTTCAAAAACGAAATGAAACTTCAAATCTGTATTGTAGACTTCAAAGCTGGCTGTGATCAAAGCATTTTTTAGATTTGTTTCCCAAAATAATTCTTTATAATTTCCATCAAGATAAATGGTAGCCGTCTCTCCATCGATTTTGACTAATTTTGAATCGGCGACAAAAAAATCATAGGCACTATCTTTTAGTTGTAATTGGGCTAATTCTAAAAAACGAGACCAAAATTGCTCTTCTTGTGACACTATCAGACTTCCCTCCTTTTCTTGAATTGTATCAAATCATACGTACTCCTATTCTACCACAAACAAAAATAGTTTTCCACAGGCTAAATTTCATGAAATTAAATTATAGTTTTAAACTTTTCCACAAGTTGTGGATTTAAATTCACATTGTTTTTAAAAGTTATCCACAAAGTGGGGATAACTAGAGAATATCCTTATTTTTCTGCTATTTACAAAAGATTTTTATGGTGGAAAAGCTTGTCAATACAAAAAATAAAAATAACAGCCTTATTTAAGGCTGTTGATAATTCGTTGGTATTCATCAAGACTGGAAAAAGAAATTTGGATAGTTCCTTTATTTTGAGAAGAGGAGTGTATCGTCACATCTGTTCCTAATATTTTTTTCAATCGTTGTTCCTCTTCTAGTAGGAAGCTCTCTTTTGCTTTTTTATTTTTCTGTTTTCTTTTTGAACTGATCTTGTTTTCTAATGTTCGAACATTTAAATGATCCTGTTTGATTCGCTCCAACCAAAAGCGCTGCTCTTCTTCATCAAGAGGAACAAGAACACGCGCGTGAGCCGAAGAAATATCATTTTGAATGACTGCTTCTTGAACAGAGGGAGCTAGATGTAACAAGCGAAGCATATTGCTGATATAGGGTCTAGATTTCCCCATAAATTGAGCGATTTGGTCGTGCTTATAGCCATGATCAACGAGCTTTTGGTAGGAGATAGCTTCTTCAATTGGATTGAGATCTTCTCGTTGAAGATTTTCAATAATGGCTTGTCGCATCATTTCTTGATCCGTTAACTCTTTAATAATCGCAGGAACAAGCTCTAATCCAGCAATTTTTGAAGCTCTAAAACGTCTTTCACCTGCAAGCAATTCAAAACCAATTATTGGAGATTTTCTGACAATAATGGGTTGAATTAAGCCATTTTCTTTGATTGACTGAGCCAGTTCTTCTAATTTTTCTTGATCAAATACTTTTCTTGGTTGGAAAGGATTGGTTCGAATGTCCTTTACCGCTATTTTTTCTAATTTTTCCATCTTATGAATAGAATAACACACCTTTACAAATTCGTAAAGGTGTGTTTACAAGTATGTCAAGAAAGTGAAAGTTAATCGCTCAGATCCTCAGTTGATTTTGTCAACTTGATAGAAGTTGTTTGTTGTTTTCCATCACGATAGAATGTGACCTTGATTGTATCATTGATTTGGTGAGAATAGAGGGCGGATTGTAAATCTGCAGTTGACTCGATATCTGTATCATCGATCTTTGTGATGACATCATAACGTTGCAATTTATCTGAAGCAGGCATATTTTCAAGTGTTGAACGAACCAGTACTCCTCCAGAGATTTTTTCAGGAAGTTTTAATTGGCTTAAATCAGAAGTTGAAAGGTTGGATAAATCCATCATTTGGATTCCAAGAGCTGGTCGAACTACTTTTCCTTTTTCTTCTAGTTGCTTGATAATATTGACAACATCATTTGCAGGAATTGCAAATCCCATTCCTTCTACTGAAGTTTGTCCGTTATTTGAAATTTTACTTGAGGTAATCCCAATGACTTGTCCTTGAATATTGATTAATGGACCTCCAGAGTTTCCTGGGTTGATGGCTGCGTCTGTTTGTAGAGCGCGTGTAGAGATATTTTGTCCATTATCAGCTTTCAAATTCACATTGCGACCTTGGCTAGAAATGATCCCTTGAGTAACAGAATTAGCATAATCTGTTCCAAGAGGGCTACCAATTGCAATTGCAGTCTCACCGACTGTTAATTGGTTTGAATCTCCGAATTCAGCTACTGCCTTTGCTTTATCCGCACTAATGCGAACGACTGCAATATCAGAATAGACATCTGATCCAACTACTTCTCCAGGTACTTTATTCCCATCTGCTAAAAGAATGTCTACTTTTTTAGCACCATTGATTACATGGGTGTTGGTAACAAGGTAGGCATATTTTCCTTCTTTTTTATAAATGACCCCAGAACCTTCACTAGAAATTTGTGAGTCAGAGTTTTCTTCTTTTTCAAATAACCCTTGATTCGAAGAATCAGAATAAGTAATCACAGAAACCACAGCATTTTTCACCTTGTCTACGGCCTCACTAGTTGAGGTTGTATTTTTATAAGCTGTTTTAACAGTGGTTGAGTGGACTTGCTTACTTTCAGTATTTGAAGTAGAAAAATGAGATGTTTGTAAGGTTAAAAAGGTTCCAAGAATCCCACCTAGAAAACCTACAACAAAAATGAGGGCTACGTTTCCAATTTTTTTCAGTAAATTAGATGAAGATTTCATATTTTCCTCCTAAGGATATCAAATTGTCTAAAGTATAGAAAAACTTTCTTAATTATATCTTAAATAACTAAAGTTATCCACAAATTGTGGATAAGTTGTAGAATTTAGTTGAGAAATGGCTTTAAAAAGGACTTTATAGAATAGATTTCCTTTCTATAGCTGTGGATTATTTGTGGAATTGAAGAATTATGCTACAATAGGGGAATGAAAATTAAATTGATAACCGTTGGAAAATTAAAAGAAAAATACTTAAAAGATGGGATCGCGGAGTATATTAAAAGGCTTGGTCGATTTGCAAAAGTAGAACAGGTTGAGTTAGTTGATGAAAAAACTCCAGATCGTGCCAGTCAACTCGAAAATCAACAAATCCTTGAAAAAGAGGGGGAACGAATTCTCTCTAAGATTTCAGATAAGGAATATGTGATTGTATTAGCCATCGAAGGAAAACAATTTCCTTCAGAGAAATTTAGTCAAACGATTGACCAGATTATGACATCTGGTTATTCAAACCTTACTTTTGTTATTGGAGGCAGTCTTGGTCTGTCTCCTGAAGTGAAAAAAAGAGGAAATCTATTAATGAGCTTTGGTCAATTAACTCTTCCTCATCAGTTGATGAAATTAGTGTTGGTGGAACAAATCTATCGTGCTTTCATGATTCAACAGGGGAGTCCTTACCATAAATAACCTTGACGCTCCTTCCTTTTTCTGCTAAAATGAAGTAAGTTCGGTCTCATAGCTCAGCTGGATAGAGCATTCGCCTTCTAAGCGAACGGTCGCAGGTTCGAATCCTGCTGGGATCAAATGAGAGATGCAGCTTTTGCTGCATTTTTTATGTAAGAATGTATAAATTTTCATTATCTATTAATTTTTGTATACTTCACTATAGACAAATAGTAATGAAATGATTTATTAGGAATATTTAAAAAAAAGAACTAACAATCCCTATATAGTGCAAAATGTAGATGATATAAATTGTGTAAAATAGTTTTCATTCATGTAACAAAAACATTAAAAACATTACAATTTTACCTATTCCCTTTAATTTTAGGCTATTTTATATTATAATTTTTTGTATATAAAATTTTATTTTTTTATAATAATACTAGAGTATAATAAAATAGAAAAAACAAAGTGGGAGAGTTTGTGTGATTCAGTCATTAATCTTGTCTTTTCTCTTGGGAGGGATCATTGTTCTGACGTTTGCGTTAGTGGACGAAAAAATCTATCAGGAACATCAATTTGCATTTATCTTTCTGCTGAGCACCTTTGTTCTTCTTTTTGAAAGTCTCTTAGTATTTTTAGATGTGACTTTATTTTCAAATATTCGACTCTCTGATTTAAATATGCTCTTATGGCCGGTTTATTTATATCCTTATTATCATTATGCCAATCGGACGAATCGCTTGTGCGCCATTTTTTATTCTTTTTTTACTTATTTAGCGGTTGAAGGAACAGCAACTTTTCTGACGATAATTGTCTCTTCAGTATTGGGGGATGCTGTTGTAGCAGCTTACTCGATTGTCTACAATATGTGCATTCGTTTGCTTTCTTTAGGAATCATTTTGAAGTTAATTGACCTATTTGAATTTGATTTCACTCCTTTTTATGAGAAAGAATTTGAAAAATATTTAAAGAGACTCATCTGTGTTTATTTTGCTATATTTGTAGTGATTAATTTTGCTTTATGGATTAGTGAACAAGCGC
>ERZ507066.272-NODE-272-length-19259-cov-25.3754_pt1 | contig 19259 bp, 19 predicted proteins | sample MGYA00512866_ERZ507066 | MGnify/ENA metagenome assembly ERZ507066
TTGTAAAGTGTAGTTGTGTATGCCAAACACCGGCACCTGAGATTTTTAGATTATCCGCTTCGATATTAACTTGCTTATCAAAATTGAAACGTCCCTCTGGAATATAGACAGACTTTCCACTGACTTTAGCTTCTTCAACAGCCGCAAGTAGGGCAGCTGTGTCGTCACTATCATCATTAGCAGATGCACCCTTATCCACGATACTGATACTATTTTCACTTTGGGCAACTGGCGCTGGAGCCTGTTCTAGCTCAATAAAGTCAATACCATAAGGGACATTGTCATCCTTCTTCTTAACGAGAGAAATCTTATCACCAGATTTTAATTGGATATCCTTGAGGAGGAGACGTGTCTCATCAAAACGAAAACGGGCACTTGAACCGTCAATGGCTTGATCATACTCATGGTCACCTTTAAGGTACTGCCAGGCTGAGTGGGATGACAAATCAAGATTACCAACGCTTGAACCATTAACTTGCACATCCAACTGACCTGATGCACCATCGGGTATCGTATAGCGGACATTCAAAGCGTTGGCTGGTTCTGTGACATTGAAGGTAACCGCCGCATCCTTTTTAGGAAGCTCGACATAAGCTTGGTTAGTTGCCTCTACAGCCGTAGATTCCATATCTTTTGACTGTTGGATTGTAGCGCCATTTTCAATAGTCGCATTTTCAGCCTCATGGCTTGTATAAGGCATCTTTGCACCGTAATTATCGGTGTTGTACTCCTTTCCTTGGCCTTGATCCTCAGTCGCATTGGTTAAGACATTTGCTGAAGTTTCTTGATTTTGAGAGGTGACTGTCTCAACCACTTGATCAATGGTCGGAGTCTGCTCAGCTGCTTGAACAGTCGTTACCTGGGGTTGTGAAGGCATAATATTAACAGGCTGTGACGCTTGTACTGTCTCCGATGTTGGCTCTGAAGTCGCCAACTGAGCTGTTGAAGCCATTTGAGGGGCCTGCGCCTGATTTGAGGCATTCGTCAAGTCACTAATCGATTGTGCCTCGTCAGCCTGAGCTGCTTGCCCATTGGCAAGAGCCATGAACCCAATCAAGGAAGATGCTGCCCCAATGGAATATTTACGGATGCTGTACTTTGGTTTTGTCTTACTGTCATTAAACACTTTTATTCTCCTGATACTTTTTTCATAATCTCTCTATCTGAGAACCAAACCACTGTTGGAAGAGAAAATAGAGATTTCATCATATTCGATTGTCGATAATGCTGTTGTTTATCTTCGTGAAAACAAACCAAAGAAAATTATAAGGGATGAAAAAGTAAAATAAAAGGCTAGGAAAGCCATTTTAACAAGGCCTTAACAACATTGTCATATTAGAAAGTTCAGTCATTCACCTATAAATGACAGTCTAAAAATGTCGCACAAAACGATGATTTCTGTCACATGTAAGACAGGAAAAATTAGCATGTCCAAAAAAGCCTTATTTAGTAAGAACTGTCAAACTAAATTTTGAAAATACCTGAAATCTATTTTCTCAGATTCCTGTCAAACGTTTGACAGTCTTTTTTAATTTTACGCTTCAAAGTATTATTTTCCGAATGTTTTAGTGTTACAAATGTTAAATACCAAAAAATAAAAAAAGAGACAAAAACTGCCTCTCACTTTCAAAAAATTGATTAACTCAGCTAAAATTTACGATAACAATGCCTCTAGTTCTTCAAGCGATAAACCTGTCACATCTGACACAACTTCTAGTGATAGACCTTTTGAGAGCATCTTGCGAACCAACTCTAGACGCTCCTCATAACGACCTTGTTCCAAGCCTTGTTTAAGTCCACGCTCTATTCCTTTCTCTATCCCTCGCTCCAAGCCTTCTTCACGCGCTTCATCAATAGCTGTTTCCATAGTCATGTCATAATTTTCTTGAATTCGTATGCGTTCATCAATCATCGCCTTTTCCTCCTGTGTCCAGCTGGTTTTAAGATAACATAGCCTCTAGTTCTTCAAGCGATAAACCTGTCACATCTGACACAACTTTTAACGGTAGACCTTTTGATAACATCTTGTGAATCAACTCTAGTTGTCCCTCATGACGGCCTCGTTCTATCCCTTGTTCCAAGCCTTCTTCACGTGCTTCATCAATAGCTGTTTCCATGGTCATGTCATAGTTTTCTTGAATACGTATGCGTTCATCAATCATCGCCTTTTCCTCCTGTGTCCAGCTGGATGAATCCAGTAATGAATCGGCATGCGTGACCGCTCGGCTTGGTTCCTTAGAAAATGGGAGATTTCCAAAAAACTCTAGCCACTGCCGCCCTTCATCCGTAATATGCTTACCTTTATTATACTTATCCAACTCTAAAAAGGCAATCTGAAGAAGGTTCTGACGTTTTCCGTCCTTATAGTAAGAATTCAAAGGCTTGCCCGTCCGACTATTGGCCATCCAATAAGTATTAATCGGGGATTCCTCATCAGGCAACAAGGTCTTCTCCAAGATAGCTATGCCATAGACTGGCTCCATCTGCTCATACATCTTGTGAGTCTGTCCTTGTTGGCGTAATTTTTGCACATTTTCCACCAGCTGGTTAGCCAAATAATAATGAAAACGATTGAGAAAATAATGCTGCTTACGCACCTGAATCTCAATAATGACCTCAGTTCCATCATTCAACTTAGCCCGAACATCCACTGACGTTGAGAAAAGCTCATCCTCGTCAAAGTCCTTTTTATGAAGCTGCGTCCCCTCCAAAATCTGAGCGTCCACAACATCCAAATCCAAAATATCTCTAATAAAAGCCACTGTCACCTCAGGTAGGCTAAAAATCTTCTTAGCCATAATATCCAAGGTCGGTGAGACATGCTTGTGTCTTTTTTCCATCTACCTCTCCTTAAGAAAAAATAGAGGGTTGGCCCCTCTACTTCTATCTATTCGGAAAAAGCTTTTGATTACACTATAAGATCCATTAAGAAACCAAATAATAGTTCACTTTCAAGTCTCTAAATTGATCATAACCCAAATACTCATCGTTCTGAAGTCGACCTAAAACAATGCTAGGATGGATACCAATCTCATCAGCAAATTTCCTAATCGCTTGTTTATCAAAGCAACCTTCATCTATGAATCTTTGATAGTCTTGAGGGGCAATTAGTAAATCTTTCGCAAACTGGTCTGCTAGTTCCTCAGAACGTCTATAAGAGTCACTATCTCCATCATCAGACCAAAAGTCATTCTGAAGAATATGACCAATCTCATGGAAAAGTGAAAACCAAAAAATATCTGATGCTTTATTACGATCTGTTAATAACAACAAGACACTACCGTTTCCAAATTTCTTTGTTGCACCATTTAAATTGGCATTTGCTAAAGCAGGAAGACCCACTAGGACAACCCCACACTCTAGCAAGATATCGGTCAACTCTTGAGCAAAATCCTTTGGATCTTGTCTCGTCAGTTCCCTCAATGTTGGCAAGCTTCTCTCTAACTTTCTACGATTAAGCTTCGTGGTCGTTTTATTACGAGCTTTTTTAGATGCTAACTCTAACATAATATTAGAATTAACAATACTCTTTTCGGTAAAGTCACGTGTATTACGATAACTCACTAAATGGTTAAAAGTCACGAGATATTCTAAACTCGATACTTCCAGAATCTTCCGAAGCTCTGTAATCTTTTCACCAATACCATAGCGCTTCTCTGGAACATAGCCTTTTTGCTTAAAATACTTGAAGTCAATCATCTCGCATATTTCCTTCTCGCGGCCTTGATCAAGCTCTCTTTGTTCTACAATTTCAGCCACTTTCACATCATAAATGTTTTGAAGGTTGAGCCAAGTCTGCATAGAAACACCACTTAACTTGGCTAACTTATGAGCTGTCTCCTTACTAATAGACTCCTCAGCATTAACTAGCTTGCTGACAGTCTTGGCAGAGACTCCCAAACGCTCCGCAAATTCTTTCTGAGTTACGTTATAGTCCTCAATTAAGTCTTCAACATACTGACCTGGATGAAAAGCAACCAGGTCTTTGTACTCAACCACTTTTTTACTCATAATGATTGCTAACCTCCTCTATTTTCAAGATTTCGATTTCTACCGGACTAGAAAATACCTTATCAAAATCTTCCTCACGAAATCCTACAATCAAACGATAGGAACTCCTTCGACCATCTATTCCTTTAAGGTCATTATCTCAAAATTTCCTACACTGTTTTCAACTATGAATAAGTCGTTTATACCATCTTTTTTGTTGGAATCTAAAAGTATTTTAGCTTCTTTTATTTTATTAATTGACTCGTAAAAATTTTTGTCAGAAATATCATTCTGTATATTTTGATAGATTGTTCCCTTTTTAGTTGAAGCTTTTATCGTGATAGTAGCTGGTGAAATTTTATCAGCCGACTCAAATTTTATTATTTTTTTATTCTTAATAGAAGATGCAGCCTTAAAAATTAACTCTTTTAAAATCTCAACTGTTAGTCCTGCTATTATAGCCCTCAACATTTCTTCATTTAAGATTATTTCAATAAATGAATCGAAAGATGCCTGTAAACTGTCTTCTCCAAAAAATAAGATCTCTATATCTTCTTTGGAATATCTTTCTTGTAATTCTATCTCTTCATCCTTAGAAAAAAGTAAATATGCTCCTCTAACTCCAACACTTTTTTCCATAAACATTCTCCTATTCTTTATATAAAAATGAAACACAATATTTAATTTTATATCTAACTTAGTTCAAAGAGCCCAATTTGATCAAAACTAGTAATAATTTCATCAATAACTATTTCTCCAAGTTTATATTTTTCAAATAGCTTTAAAAATTGCATTGTGTCTATAATTAACACATTAAATATCTTATTTTTTGCTATATCTATAATACTATCATTGATTAATTCCCTATCTTTCGGATCTATATCCTTAAACCGATTTACAATGATAATTCTCTTAATAATTTTATCCGAAATTTCTTTCTTTTCGGCATATTTATATACATGAGTCATTAACTGAGAAATATTGGATTTTTTTAGATCTTTAGTTAATCCTTTAAATTCAAATAGATAATGAATTCCATTCTTTTCAAAAGAAAAATCTTCATCTTTAGTGTCTTTAAAATCAGTTTTTATTTCTAGCATTTCTACTAACATCTCTATTAGAACAAGTTCTAATTCTTCCCCTGATTTATAAAGTATAGATTCATAATATTTATTTTTTTTAATAATTTGTTCAACATTTTCTATTTTAAGTTTTGATTCTTGAATTTTTCTTTCTTCTATCTTCGCTATTCCCGTTTGATAAGCATCGTCAAAAAATTCTAGTTTCGAAAACCATTTAGGAATGTTTTCAAGAGATTGTGTTAAAAATATATTATCTAATATCAGCTTTAAATTATCATTTTCAATCTGTAAAGTTGTTATTGAATTTCTACCCAATGTTAAAAATACTAACTTTTCACTCCCATTTGAGTATATCTCATTCTTAGAAATTACAATACCTTCCTCATTTGTCCTCATATTTGGATCAAAATAAAAATCAGCTGATAATTCAATTTCCGATAAATACGTCAAAGTTTTCTCATAGTATAAGGTAAATGTGAAAGGAATGATCTTTTGCAAATTGGTTGTTAGTTTATAAATATTATTCTTAATATCAACACTAGTTAGATGAATCTTACTAGAATGTCTATTTGGATTATCAAAATTTGTTTTAAATTTAATATTCTTGGGTAAAACATATAAATAATTTGTTTTACTAGAACGAATAATACTGGTTTTCAAAGTTTGAAAATCATCATCACAATTTAAAGTATCAAAATCTGCTCTCAAACTTCTATTTTGCCATATTAATTCATCTGTTAAATCAATTATATTTAAATCGTACGAGTCTAAAGACTCTGCATTTCCAAACGAATTACATAAATCCACTAATAGTCCTTTTGTATTCTTACCAGAATAATTTATTAATTGTATTTTCATTTTCTACCTCCCCACTCTTAGTGGCTCAATCACCTCTTCGATGAGTTTGGTGTAGGCTTCTTTGATGTGTTTTTTGTAGCTGAGCGGGTTGAGGGCATCAGCTGTTTCTGCTTTGTAGTCTTTATAACGTTGGCTCTTAGTGAGCTGACTTTCTCCAGATTGTTTCTTAGCACCTTTACGATAGTGTTGGACATAGTAACGAAGTTCATCGAGTCCGACATACCATTCTCTGGCAAAGCGTTTGATATGGTCGTCGATGATGGCTTCAATCATAGTGTCCAAGACACCAGTGATAGATTGTCCTTGGTAATCTTTAGGATTGGCTTGGACTTCTTTCCACAGGTTTCGGATGATTTCGGCTAGTTTAGGATTGGTGCGTTCCAGACTCTGTATATAGTTATCAACAGTTTCGATTTCCTTGTCACTGAGGGTCTGTGGACTATCCTCTTCCTGCTGAATCATACTTTGAATCAGTGTCAGGATGTAAGCATAGTTAATCTCATCGACTTGGACGGATTCCAGTTCGTAGTGGATATCAAAGAGATTATGATCACCATCGTCTTCGGCTCGGCTTTTGAGCTCTGCTAGGATATTTTGATAGATTCCTAGATAGGTTTCGAGCTTTTCATCTGATAGGCCTGTCTCCGCATAGATAGCCGCTTCATCGTATTCACTATAGACACGGATAGATGCCAGATACTTGTCAAAGGTTTGGTAAGCCTTGGCAATGCGACGGAGTTGTGGGCTAGTGGCCTGCTCAATCGTGATGACATAGTTTTCCACATCTTCCACTTTTACTTGAAAGTCTATCCAGGCTTGGATGAGGTTGGCTTTTTCCTCTTCCCAATCTGGGGCGATGACATCATTTTCACCACCATTTGAGTAGAGTTTAAGGGCGTTATCCACAGCCTCTTTAAAAGCCTCTGGTCTTTGGAAGGTGATGATATGGCCATAACGCTTTTTACTGTCAAAGATGCGGTTGGTGCGACTAAAGGCTTGAATCAAATCCTGTGGACGCATGGGCTTACGGTCGATGAAGAGAGTGGATAGACATGGGGCATCAAAACCTGTCAAAAGACGGTCAACCACGATAACCAAATCCAACTGCTCATTGCGAGGAATGTATTTATCTAACTTTCTGGCTAAACGATTATTGATATCCGTGTTAAAACCACGCAAATCAGCCATAGCAAAATGGGTACCGAACTCCTGATTGTAGTCGTCCATGACCTGTTTCATGTGGTCTTGGTAGTCGATAGACTCTTCTTCATTTTCCGACACTGAGTAAGTGACCGTCATCTTTGGAAAGTCAAGTAGCACGCGCTTAACTCGCTCTGACACCTTGACACGTTCGTGTCCTGCCTTGATACTCTTGAGCAGATTGTAATAAGCCTGAGCCTGTGGAATAGACTTAACGGTTAAGATGGCCTCGTAGGTCTTGCCCACACCATTTGGGAAGCCCAACTGTTGATAACTTTTGTTTAGGATAGCATCCAAGACTTCTAGCATGTGCTCTTTATCTTCATAGACAGAGTCAGGAAGGTCTTCTTCAGGAATCGGCGAAATAATGGTATTACGATAGTCCACCTTAAATCCCAGAACTGCCCCGTCATGGATGGCTTCTTTGACCGTATACTCATGGAGGCGTTCGCCATATTGTTGGTGGGTGGTTTGTGCCAAATCACCTAATTGCTTGCGTTTATTTTCCTTGAAAATCGGTGTGCCTGTAAAGCCATACCAGAGCGAATTGTGGAAAAAGCCTTTGATGTCTTTTTGTGTCTGAGGCGTGACCGCACGGTGACATTCATCCACAACAAAAGCCACACGAAGGTCCTTGATTTTCTCCGAATCCTTTTGATATTTACCTTCTTGGAACTTACGCATCATGGTTGTGATTTTCTGGATAGTAGTCACAATCACACGCTTATCATTTCCTGCCAAACGCTTGACCAAATCGTGGGTATTGTCCGTTTCGTCGATATCAATAACATCGTTAGCGGCGTAGGAAAGGAAGGACGACGTTGTTTGCTGGTCAAGGTCCCTGCGATCCACGACGAAAATCGTCTTTTGAATGGCTGGAATCTGCAAGAGATTGCGAGCCACCTTGTAGGATGTTAGGGTCTTACCAGAACCTGTGGTATGCCAGATATAGCCTGATTCCTGACGACGAGAGGCATCTTGAACAGACTCTATGGCATGGATTTGATAGGGACGTAAGAGGATGAGAGCTTTTTTACTATCATCAATAACGGAGTACTGCATCACCATCTGATGAGCACGTGGAATAGATAGGACCTCATGGGCAAAGTCCATGAGACTGGTCATGGGTTTATTATCTTTATCCACCCAAGATGTCAAGAATTGTTTATTGAGTTTATCCTCTCGTGCAGCTGCGATGTAGCGTGTGTCCACTTTATTAGTCACAACAAACATCTGAAGGGCAGAATAGATGCCACGTAACTTTCCTTCACGGTCATACTTTTTGATTTGATGAAAGGCATCCAAAAAGGCCACACGAGGACTCTTGAGCTCGATGTGGATAAGAGGAAGGCCATTAATCATCAGAGTTGTATCTAAACGGCGGTCCTGATCTTGTGGATAAGCCTTGTCACGTTCTACTTGATTTACCACCTCGTAACTGGATTTTCCAGCAGCAATATTGTCACGCCAGATGACAGAAAGTCGAATAGTCCCAAGGCTAGCATCTTCACGCTGTACCTCGACTTTAGCAATACCATTTTCACCCGCCAACCACTTAGCAGCTTCATAATAGTTAATGAAGTTAAGCTGGTTCTTAATTTGGCGCTTCTCCTGCTCAGTCAAGGGATGGTCAGCGAGTAGGGCAACATTATTTTGCGCTAACTTCTCAAAAAAGTTGTCCCATAATTGATCTTCATTTTTTAAGTCTGGTCGATAGGTCCACTGACTCTCACCAGAGGTTAATTGCTCGATTAATTGACGTTCTATCTCAAGTTCTGGAGTAACTGGTGGCATGACTTATCCTTTCAATAATGTCGTAATCCCTTACATTATAGAATTTTCACGGTTTCTTTCATAGTTTTGGGAAAATTCGAACAAAAAAACACGGTAAGCCCGTGTTAATCGTTTTAAAATAGCAAATCATAATTGTTATGAAGATACATTATCTTCCCTAAACTTACTTTACATGTGAATCAAGTGGGACCACTGCCAATGTCTTACCTAGACTAGCCAGTATTTTAAGAACCGTATCTAACTGAGGTGCCGTTTTCCCTGTCTCCATACGTGCGATAACAGGTTGTTTGACACCACTTAACTCTTCAAGTTTCTTTTGGGAGATGCCTTGTTTTTTACGCGCATCAATAATCTCAAGCATCAGTGCGACACGGAGTTCACTTGTCGCGATTTCCTCTTTAGTGAAAATAGTTTTCTGTAAATCATCCCAACTACTTCCAATTGCTGGATTCTTTTCTGGAGTCATCTTACAATCCTCGCTTTCTAATATCATCTAAAGCTTTTTGAGCCTTCATCAGCTCACGCCTTGGAGTCTTTCTTGTCTTTTTCACAAAATGATGAAGCAAAATAAAACCATCATCTAGCCATGCTGCAAATAAAATTCTATCTCTTAAGGGCCTTAGTTCCCAAATATCTCCTTCTAAATGTTTAATGAATGGCTCACCAATCATGGTCCCTCTATTTTTTAACAGAGTCAGGTAGTCTTGAATTTTATGCAATTTGATTCGAGAATCTTTACTTGAATTCATAGATAATGTTTCAATATACTCTCTTACAGGTTCATGTCCATTTCTATCTTTATAAAAATGAATAGGGTACATATCAATTTCTCTTTCTTTATTATAACTTATAAGTACTTATTTGTAAATACTTATAAGTTATTGTTTTTTAAATATCTCTATTCAAATTTATTATTCGTAAAAGGTTAAGAAAGATGATAAAAAGCCACCTATAGTGGCTCAGAATGTATATTATTTATGATCTAGACATGGCAAGAATACGAGGAAACGACCAAATTTTGTAGCCCTTTCCATCTGTGAAAAGGCTTATCGGAGACTTTTTACTCCCCCCTATGAATCGTAAAACCTGTGGCTTGTTGGTTAGCCATGATAGTCATGTCTGAAATCTGGACGCGTCGTGGTTGCTTGGTAACATAGAGGACCGCCTCCGCAATATCTTTGGCTTGGAGGGCTTCCAAACCTTGATAGACCTTGGCTGCCTTGTCCTTGTCACCGTGAAAGCGAACTTGTGAAAAGTCGGTCTCAACGATACCTGGCTGAATGGTTGTCACCTTGATATCTGTGGCAATGGTATCAATACGCAAACCATCGCTGAAAGTTTTCACTGCGGCCTTTGTAGCTGAATACACAGCTGCACCTGCATAGGCATAGATGCCCGCCGTAGAGCCCATATTGATGATATGGCCCTCATTAGCAGCAACCATACTTGGCAAAATCTGACGTGTCACCATCATCAAGCCCTTGACATTGGTGTCGAGCATGGTCAGTAGATCCCACTCTTCATAATCTTGATAGGCTGTTAGGCCTAGTGCCAGGCCTGCATTATTGACTAAAACATGGACTTGCCCCACACTTTTGAGAATGGCTTGGCAAACATCTTTGACCATATCCATATCAGTAACATCTAGGGCAAAGGTCCAAACTTTTTGATTGGGATAGGTCGCTTCAAATTCTGCTTTTAGAGCTTGAAGACGCTCTACACGGCGACCTGTCAAGATCAGGTTAGCCCCCTCTTTGGCAAAGGCACGCGCCGTTGCTTCGCCAATTCCTGATGTTGCTCCTGTAATTAGTACATTTTTAGGCATTATATCCTCCATTTCTATCACTCTAAACTTCTAATCGTGATTCCTTAACTCGCTTAACTTCTTAATGAAATCAGGAAGCTCTAGCTTGGGCAGGGTAGATTTTTTATTTCCTGACTTCCAAAATATCCAGAGTAACTGGTTGAAACCATCTTGCAAGACCTTTTTTTGTTTATCCGAGAGATTGCCAAATTCTTGTAGCATCTGACCTATCTGTGGCAAGGCTTGGATGCCAATATCATCGAGGCTTTCAATTCCTGAATCAAGGATGGTATCAAAAACCAAATCGCAACCTTGCTTGAGTTCTTGATTGGGCAAGGTCTCAATCCACTCTTGGAAGGTTTCTTCCAAACGCTGACTCAACTCTGTTGGCTTGTCCTCATAAACAAAATCATTTGCCGCTAAATCAACCTCCCAAGTCAAGGCGTTATGTTGCGCAAATCCAATACCTTCTGCTGCGACTAGCTGGGCAGGAATTTCCCAATAGAGCATAACCCCCACGACAGAATCTTGAGGTCTAATAACTGTCATCCTGGCTTTTAACTCTTGGTAAGAAGGCTTCTCTAAAAGGGACTTCATCAAGCCTGGTGAATCCAGGAGCAAGAGCTCTGCGATTTTCTCACGCAAGGCAGTTGAACTCTGAACAGCCGAATAAAGAGCAAGATTGCCACCCTTGGAGTGACCAGAAACAGTGATACGTCCACTGAGATTCGGCAAGTGGTCCTCCAGAAAAGTCATGGCTGAGCGATGGGCAGGAATTTCCCGACTATAGGTCAGCTGAAAATCCTCCTTCCATCCAATGACACTATCATCCGTCCCACGAAAGACAAGCTGATGGTAGTCCAATTCAGGCAGGCTGAAAATCATCGCCGCAAACTGTTTTTCCACCTCCTTGTCCAAGACACTACGGTAGTTACTGAGACTCAGACTGGCAAAACGCCTAGACCTGACTATAGCCTCTGCGAGTTCCACCCGCTCTTTGGTCACCATAAAGGAATAATCTGGATTTAACTCCTTGCCCTCAGCGAAGTCATGTAAATTGATGGGTTTCTTTAAGTCACTGGCTGTGAGCCATTTTTCATAGGTCAGGTAGCCGATTTCGTTGATACAAACCTTATCCAAGATATTCAGAGGTTCTTGGTCAAATGTTAGATTCTCAACCTTTTCAAGATAATCGATGAGATGGGCCATAAATACTCCTTAAAGTCTTTCTTACTTTGATTTTACTAGAATTTTCACTAAATTGTTAGTGAAAAATGTGATATGATAAGAGAGATTATTTATTAGGAAAAGGAAGCTTATGACTATTTCACGATTTTACCGTATCTTGCTAGCCCTTTGTGGACTGGTAGGAGTCTCTATCCAAATCCATGATGATGGTTGGGGCATGTTACTCTATTACACTGTTTTGTCCAATATCCTTGTCTTTTCTAGTTTGATTTTCTTTATCATCTATGACTTCAAAAAAGGGAACGCGACAACCAACACCAAACTCTTGCGTTACAAGGGTGGTGTAACCATGGCTATCCTCATCACTGGAGTCATCTATCATATCCTCTTGGCACCTATTACGGAACCTGAGAAATTCTGGACCCTCCGCAACTTCTTGGTCCACTATATTGTCCCTTGGGGGTTGGTGCTTGATACCCTTATTTTCGATGCTAAGAAAGCCTACCGTCTACGTGAGCCAATTTACTGGTCCGTGGTCCCTCTGTCTTACTTTGCCTTTGCCCTTCTAAATGGCTTGGTGCTAAAACTCCCAATTCCAGGTGCCAAAGATAGCCCCTTCGCCTACTTCTTTATCAATGTCAATAAATTTGGTTGGAACAAGGTCTTGGTAAACGTCCTGGTCATCAGTGCTGGGTATATCGCTGTTGGCTATCTCTTATATCTCTTGAAAAAATTTATCGGTCGTAAACCAGCATAAAATACAAACTGAGCTCCAAAAAGGAACTCAGTTTTTTCTATTGCAACAAGCCCAATTTATCAAAAGCTTTGTACAAGCCATCAGCTTCAACATCGTCTGTGACTAGGTCTGCCATAGCCAAGATTTCTGGACCACCATTTCCCATGGCAACACCAATCTCACAGTATTCCAACATAGGGATATCAATCTTGGCATCTCCGAAAGCAATGGTGTCCGAACGCATAGCACCCAAATATTCCAAAAGAACATCAATGGCATGGGCCTTGTTAATATCCTTAACACCCAAGTCACCAAATAAAGCTATTTCACCTCGACCTCCCCAAGTATGGGCTTCAAGCTGTGGAAAAGCTTCTTTGGAATCCAAGTGATCCTGATAGGACTCCAAAACGAAACTGACCTTGTTTAGGTCGTCACGGTAGAGTTCCCCACCATACTGGAGGCCATGAATGAAATCTTCTGGTTCCTTACCCTCAACAGACTCTGCAGATTGCCCCTTTTGAATAGCGTAAGTCTTAAGTGTCTCACGCGCCCGCTCCCGAAAATCAGGACTGGCAAAGAGGCCGTTATTACTCTCCAAATAAAAGGCAAGATGGCGCTCTGTTAGCCAATCCACAATCTTTGCTGCATCTTCCTTGGAAATCAGCTGATGCATGAGGACTTGGCCATGATGCTCCACATAAGAGCCATTGCCACCAATCATGCCATCCAAGCCAATTTCCCATAATTCAGGTTGCATTTCTGCCTTACTACGTCCGGTACAAACATAGACCAGATGCCCCTTTTCACGCGCCTGACGAATTGCCTTTACTGCTGACTCTGGAATGCGGTTATGATAATCCACCAATGTCCCATCAACATCTAGAAAAATAAGTTTTGACATGTTCTCACCTCGAGTCTTCTTTTACTTTATTATACCCTGATACTGCTCCAAGAGATAATACTTTCCTCAGACAAACTGATACTATCCTACGATAGTATTGTCTCCAATCCAATGCATTGCCATTTTGCATGAAAGAAGCTATGATGAAAGTATGAATGATTTAAAAACACTACTGAATCACCTGCCCTATAAATTAGCAGCCTATGATGCCCAAGGAAACTTTCTCTATGACAATGGTGGCGCTGACGGTAGTTTCTTCCCCCGTGAGTCTGAAAATCTGCCTGATTGGATCATGTCTGAAGTGCTAGCCTCTCCTACCAAAGAAAGAAGTTATCAGATTCCAACAGACAGTTTTGATCAAGTCCTCATCCAAACCTACCAAGCTGCTATCGACAACGAAGGAAAGGTACTAGGATTTTGGGAAACCATTTATGATTTGAAGCAACCTCTCAAGACCTATCTGGATAACTCTGCTCAAGCTCTTGTCGCCTGGTCTGATGCCACTAGTGGCGCTAGTTTCAAGGAGGAAACTGACTTTTAAGCTAAATTTCTTGCTTTAATAAATGAAAAATTCACTTAATTCAAGGATAGCTCAAAACACCTTTATTCATAAAATGTGCCTAAGTCAGCACTACAAAGGCTTTTTGGAAATCAGTCACTTTAATATCTCTCACAGAATTTATAAACATTCTATTTTGCATTTTTGCGCTATTTAAGGTAGAATGGGAGTAATGAGAAAAAGAATAAAACCGATCGTTGTTTACGTGGTTCTAGCTCTTTTAGGATTAGCATTAGTTATTGCAAATATTCACAATACGTCCAAACAACAGGCGCATCTTCAAAACGTGAAATCTGCTATTCCTTATGCTACTACACCAAAAACAACAACCAGTAGTACATCTAGCAGTTCCGACGAGGAGCTGATACTCAATCCCATTATCGACCTTTCAGGGTGGCAACTACCTCAGGATATCGATTACGATGTCTTGTCAAATCATATTTCTGGTGCTATTATCCGCGTCTTCGGTGGATCACAGATTAGCAAGGATAGCAATGCCGCCAGCTCAAATGGGGTTGACAAATCTTTTAAAACACATATCAAAGAACTCAAAAAACGTGACGTTCCAGTCGCCGTCTATTCCTACGCACAAGGTACTTCTGTAAAGGAGATGAAGGAAGAAGCTCGTATTTTCTACAAAAATGCTTCTCCATACAAACCTACCTATTACTGGATTGACGTTGAAGAGGAAACCATGTCTAACATGGATGAAGGTGTCCAGGCCTTTCGAGCCGAACTCAAACGTCTTGGAGCTGAAAATGTTGGTCTTTACATTGGTGCTTATTTCATGCTTGAGCAAGAAGTTTCCACTAAAAACTTTGATGCCGTGTGGATTCCAGCCTACGGTACCGACTCAGGCTACTATGAGGCCCTGCCAAATACTGAGATTGACTATGACCTTCACCAGTACACGTCTCAAGGAAGCCTTCCTGGTTTCGACAATATCCTAGATCTTAACCAAATCAATCCTGATAAAAACAAACGTAAAACCTTTGAGAAACTCTTTGGTAAGATTAAGAAAAAATCAACTAAAAACAAGACCACTAAATCGTCAAGTTCAACTAGCTCAGCTACTGTAACCAGCTCATCTAGCTCCTCAAGGATGTCTAGTAGTCAGTAGAAATCAGTGTCTCGGACACTGATTTTTTTCTTTTCAAAATTGGCTTAGGCGTGTCAAGTCGAATGTGTTATAATGAATGATAGAAATGCACAATTTTAGAAGGAGATATAATAATGGCAAAGAAAAGCAAAGTCAAGAAGACCTTGGTTGACCAAATTCTTGATAAGGCTAAAATTGACCATGACAGCTTAGCCTTCAATGGGTTAGAAGGTGAGCTTCCAGAGGATGTGGCACGTGAGAGCATTTATAAAACTCTCGCCCTCAACGGTGATAAGACGGGACCCGTCATTGGTATCGTTCCTATCACTGAACATCTATCTGAAAAAAAACTAGCTAAGATTTCAGGGAACAAGAAAGTTCACATGATTCCACAAAAGGATCTCCAAAAAACGACAGGTTATGTACATGGAGCTAACAATCCTGTGGGCATTCGTCAAAAACACAATTTTCCTATCTACATTGATCAATCGGCACGAGAAGCTGGTTTTCTCATTGTTTCAGCAGGAGAAATTGGGCGTTCTATCCGTATCAATAGTCAGGCCCTTGCTGATTTTGTCAAAGCTGAATTCGCTGATATTAAGGAGTAATTATGAAACTATATTTCGTTCGTCATGGTAAAACTGAATGGAACTTAGAAGGACGTCTTCAAGGTGCCAAAGGGGATTCGCCTCTACTTGAAGAATCAATTGAACAAGTACGTGAGCTCGGTCGCTATCTCAGTGACACACATTTTGACCTAGTCTTTTCAAGTGATCTACCACGTGCTAAAAAAACAACGGAACTCATTATTGAGTCTCAAAAAAGTAAGGTTGAGGTTACCTACACAAAGGCACTGCGTGAATGGAACTTGGGTAAACTCGAAGGCCAAAAGATTTCATTGGTCCAATCGATTTATCCACAAGAAATGCACGCTTTTCGCAATAATCTAGCCAAATTCCGTGCTAAAGATTTCCATGCAGAGTCTGTTTATAGCACCACTCAACGTGTCGCCCAATTAATCAAAACACTTAAATATAGTGATGCTAAAAACGTTCTCCTCGTTGGGCACGGAGCTAATTTAACAGCTTCGATTCGTAGCCTCTTGGGATTTGAGCCAGGTCTGCTCCGTCAGGCTGGTGGTCTCGACAACGCATCGGTCACTATTCTTGAAACAGAAGATTGCGAACATTTCACTCTCAAACGTTGGAATGACACATCTTACATGGATAAAGAAAACAAAATCAGCTAAATCATCGTCTAACAAGATAAAGCAAGCGATTCTTTTCAAGATCGCTTTTTTGCTATTCAAAAAGCCCCTAAAAAAACACTTTAAGGGCAATACCTTACTAATCTATAGGGCTAGGTTCCACTGGTAGGCGATCAAGCTCAACACCAAAACTTCGAGCCAAATCGTCTAATTCCTTTTCAAAAACGTCTAATTCCTGTGAGACCAGTTCAAACTGTCCTTGAGACAGTAACCGTTTAAACCGTAGACCACGACTTAAGACAAATTCCATGTCTATCTTGAGATCCCCAGAAACATGCTCCCAATAATTATTAGCAAATTCTCTTTGCTTTTCTTCAGCCTTGAGGTGATCCGCCAATGCATAAAATGAATCCCAGGCAACACTTTTCATCTGTTCTGCATCTCTAACACCTTCAAAGAGATCATCACGTTTAGCTTTAAGTGCTTCTACCTCTTTTTCCAGGGCATCACGCTCAGCACATAGTGCTTCAACATCCTGTCTCAGGCTGTTTTTTTCTGTCATTTTCAATCTCCTTCTATCACTCTTTAGACAATAAAACGGCCATTCAAGACCGTTCTATTTATTTGCCATATTTCATACGAATAATTTTTTCTTGATTGGCATCCAAACGAAGAAGGATAACCACCTTATCAATACTCATATTGCTCTCAAGAAGACGCTCAGCTGCCATCATGAGACCATTATTGATGCCCAGTTGCAGAACCGGATTTTCTTTATCGTTAATATCAAAAATATATTTGTTATTAGGAAGGTCGAAAAGTACCTTGACAGCTCCGAAAAGTTGCTCGAAATTATCGATTTCCAAATCAAAAACTGGTTTAGTCCCTGGTTTAAGGCTGCGGCCACGGTGGTTAAACCACATCGAATGCCAACCACCATTGAAGGCTCCCATGACATCATTGTCATAAGAATCTCCGACATATAATGTTGTTGACGGATTCATGTCAAACTGTTCAGCCGCAAGATTAAAGATTTCCTTTTCTGGTTTTTGGAAGCCAGTCGCTTGACTAACAATAACACGCTTAGGATCTACATAATCGTAAAGTCCCAACTTTTTAACCTTCTTAAGCTGGTGCTCTGTTGGGCCATTGGTAATAATGCCCATTGGAACCTTCTTTTCCTTGAGGAAATCAAGGGTCATGCGCATCTCATCAAGCATGGTGATATTTTCCAACTCATGCTCGTAAACCTCTTGGAAATGGTTACCCGTTTCTTCATCAATTTCACGGTAGCCAAACTCCAAAAGTGTCTCTTTACAGCGCCAAAAACGGAAATACTCAGTTGTCCACTCACCGGCCATTACACGTGGAAAACCAACATCAGAATAGTGGCGGAAACGAATGTAGGCTTGATTCATGTGGCTCATATCAAAGTCAGGGAAACATTTTTCCATGGCAATACGATAAGGTGCCTGTTGGTCGTAAATAGTATCGTCAACGTCAAAAACAATAGAGGTAATCATCTGTCCGTTCTTTCTTATATCATTCTCTTGTCAGAGACTTAGATAAATTAGGAAGCTAACAACTAAACTACCACATGAGTCTGCTCCTAATTTAATCTTCAGTCTTGCAAAAGTAAGCTTTAAGTCAACTGTCTAGGGGCAATCTTACTCGTCTGTTTTTTATCAGATTGCAATTGCCCAAACAGTCTTATTATACCGTTTTTACCTTCTTATTTCAATTTTCGACCCCACTTAAGAAAAGATTATTCGTGTTTTGAAGACAGAAAAAGGTTTGGAACAATTTGTCCCAAACCTAATGCATCTTGTCATATTCAGACACTTATTTAATTTCTTTAAAGGTCATTTTTTGTTTGACTTCACCCTGACCACCTTTGGCAATCTGGTAATAGAAATCTTTTGATGTGAAGTGGTCACCATAAGCAAAGACCTTGTTGTACTGCCATTGTGACAATTGATCGTCCTCTTTTTTACCAAGAGTCAAAGTAGTTTTTGTCACACTGTATTCCCACTTAGCTGTTTGGTCATTATAGGCCTTGTCAAAATCAGTCTGACTCTTAGCAGCATTAACCACTGTCGTACGATCTTGACTCACAAGCGCCTTGTTCCCACCTTCTTGGAAGGCTACATACATGACACGATTATTGACCTCACCGTTTAGAGTACTTGAGTATTGGTAAACCTTACCAGGTACAACACTATCTAAATGGTGTGTTCCCCAGTAATAGAAAGCACCAAATCCAGCTCCCGTAACCAAGAGACAGGCAAGAACAACACTAATAATGATATTTCTCTTTGACATGTGTTGCCCCTCTCTATTCGTCACCAGTTAGGTCAGAGAAAGTTGCCTCTGAGTCTGTTTCAGTGTGGCTTGAAGAACTTGATGATGAGCGTTCAACACTTGATGAAGCCTTAGATTCAGATGATTTTTCAGTGCTTGATGATGAACTTTCTTTTTCCTTGTAAACATCAACGTTGAAAGCCCACTTATCACCCTTATAACTTACCTGAATTTGAGCATATTTTGCTTTGATAAGATCTGACATCTTACTATCACTGTTAAGGGCGTCATAAATCTTTTGAGCGAGAGCTTTGGCATTGGCTTCCGTTTTGGCACCATCTTTAGGTCCATCTACAATGTCTTTAGACTTAGGTGTTTCACCTTCAAGGTAAAGAGCTGTGCTTTCAGTGTCCTTCTTAGCGGTAGCATTTGTACCCATCTTATCACCTTCATGTGAGAAGAAAGTCCATGCAGGGCTACCTGAGCGTTTTTGTTGATATACTTGTTCGAATTCACTTTGAACCTTGTCTTGGAAAGCAT
>ERZ507066.275-NODE-275-length-19124-cov-21.9029_pt1 | contig 19124 bp, 20 predicted proteins | sample MGYA00512866_ERZ507066 | MGnify/ENA metagenome assembly ERZ507066
GCAGAATATGGCAGGCTGAAATGAAGGAGAAGGGGACGGAAAGTCTCAAAAAGACGTCACTGAGCCAGGAAGAACTCCAGGCGGCCGGCTGTCCGGAAGAGACCATCCGGAAGATCCTCCAGGAAAAAAGTGGCTGGTGCCAGTGCCGCTGCCTCCGCCAGTACCGAAAGGAGCTTCTGGCCAATTTCCACCGGGAGCAGGAAAAACTCACCAATGTGGATTATCTCCTGTACCATCTGGAGAAAAAACAATAAAAGGACCTTGATGAACAAAGAAAGAAGGAAGCATCGTGGCAAAAAACATAGTGACCAGGCTGGAAAAGAAGGCCCTGGGCATGAGCTTTCTGACTCTGGCGGCCATCCCCGTGATTTTGGCCAGCTCCTGTACGGTGCGTCGGGCGGTCGGATTTTCCCCTGTGGCGGCTCTGAACCGGCAGGCAGCATTGGAAGTGGACCGGGCGGACCTGGGACTGCTCACTTGGCCGGAACAGTTGGATGCGGTCCGCTATGAACTGGAAGTGTTGGATGGGATTCCTCTCAATTTGGATTCCGCCCGGGAAGCCGCCGGGGCTCTGTACCGGAACAGCCGGATTTATTCTGCCCAGGCCCTGCTGCCCATGGAGAAACTCCGGAAGAAACAGACCACAGGTGTGCTCTATTACCGGGTGCGGGCTTTTGACCTGGATGGGCGACCCCTTGGGAATTATTCCCAGGCTGTAGCAGTCCAGAGCAGTCTGCAGAAAGTGGAACGGAATGCACCGGTCCCCCGAAGCCGGATGCAGGATACCAACGGTTCACTGTTGCTGTATCCTGTCTATGCCTATACCGGGAATCCGGGAGCCACTCAGTCGGAAAGCGGAGATACCAGCGCCATGATGGTGGAACGGTTCGACCGGGATGTGCGTCCCTTCCATCTGAAATACCTGCTGATTATGGGCGGAACCAACAGCCTCCGTGCCGGGGTGTCGGCGGAAGAGGTGATCCGGGATCTGGAAGAAATTGGGCAGAAGGCGGAAGCACTGGGCATCCATCCCATCTATCTTACCCTGCCACCCCTCAATCCGGCCAACATCCAGAAGGCCTTTGACGAACCCACGGCGGACAACTGGCGTCAGTCCTTTGCCCAGGTCAATGCCTATATCCGCAGCCGGGACCACATCGATGTGGCGGCCCCCTTTGAAACCGGGGAGGACCTGCCCACAGAACTTTCCCTGGACGGGATCCACGGAGACTGGAACATGAAACAAATCATGGCCCAGGTCATTAATAGGTCTATGGCTGGGCGGCTGGGATGAAAAGCATCCACGGGTTACGTCCCTGTACAACGAGAAAACATGAGAGAAAAAACAGATTTTACAGCTACAGCCAGGCAACGTGACCATCAAGGAAAAATGATACGCTGGCGGCACGAAGGTGCACAATTACGATGATGCGAAAGAAAAATGAGAGGAGAAATCTGATGGTAGAAAAAATCAATGGACCGAAAGACTTGAAAAAATTGAATCCCCAGGAACGGCAGGAACTGATCTGCGAAATGCGGAAGGCACTGCTGGAGCGGGCCAGTGTCCATATGGGCCACGTGGGCCCGGACCTGGGCATTGTGGAAGCGACAGTGGCTTTGCATACCGTATTCGATTCGCCGAAGGATAAAATCGTTTATGACGTGTCCCACCAGTCCTATCCCCACAAGATGCTGACCGGACGCATGCAGGCTTATACGGACCCGGCCCATTACAATGATGTGTCCGGCTATACGAATCCGGACGAAAGTGAACACGACTTCTTCAACGTGGGCCATACGTCCACCTCCATTTCTCTGGCCAGTGGTCTGGCCAAGGCCCGTGACCTGCGTGGTGGCAAAGAGAACATCATTGCCGTCATCGGCGACGGTTCCCTTTCCGGCGGTATGGCTTTTGAAGGGCTGGATACCGTGGGGGAACTGGGTACGAATTTCATCGTGGTCTTCAATGACAACGACATGTCCATCGCAGAAAATCACGGCGGCATGTACAAGGGCATCAGGAAACTCCGGGAAACCAATGGGCAGGCAGAGGACAATCTGTTCCGCGCCTTTGGTCTGGACTACCGCTTCGTGGCCGACGGCAATGATGTGGAAGCCCTGATCCGTGCGTTTGAGGAAGTCAGGGATATTGACCATCCGGTGGTGGTGCACATTGTCACCCAGAAGGGCAAGGGCTATGCCCCGGCAGAAAAGAACAAAGAAGACTGGCACTGGCATATGCCCTTCGACCTGGCAACGGGCAAGGTCAGGGAACCCTACACGGACAGGTACGGTGAAGCCACTGCTGCTTTCCTGCTGCAGCAGATGAAAAAGGACCCGAAACTGGTGGCTATGACGGCTGCTGTACCCATGGTCATGGGTTTTACGCCGGAACGCCGGAAAGAAGCAGGCAGCCAGTACATCGATGTGGGCATTGCCGAAGAACAGGCTGTCTCCATGGCTTCCGGGCTTGCCAAAGGCGGTATGCATCCCGTCTTTGCCAGTTATGCCACGTTCTTCCAGCGTACGTACGACCAGTTGTCCCAGGATGTGTGCGTGAATCACAACCCGGCCACGTTCCTGGTATTCGGGGCATCCATGTACAGCCTGAATGATGTGACCCATCTGTGCTTCTACGATATTCCTCTGCTGAGCAATATCCCGAACCTGGTGTATCTGGCGCCTGCAACCCTGGAAGAATATAACGCCATGCTGGGCTGGGCCATCGCACAGGAAACCCATCCTGTGGCTATCCGGGTGCCTGTACCGGTCTATGAAAATGGTTCCTTCTATCCAGTGAAAGCCGAAAAGGATTACAGGGAGCTGAACCGTTTTGCCGTGACCCATAAAGGTTCCCAGGTGGCTCTCCTGGGTGCCGGCAATTTCTACGGCCTGGCAGAACAGACGGCAAAGGAACTGCAGTCTCGCGGTATCGACGCCACGGTCATCAATCCCCGCTATCTCACCGGCCTCGATACAGAGCTCCTGGAAGAGCTGCGGAAAGATCATACTGTCGTTGCAACCATGGAAGATGGCTGTCTGGCCGGTGGCTTCGGAGAAAAGATCGCCAGCTATTATGGCAAAACGGATATGCGCATATTGAATTTCGGCATCCCCAAGGCCTTCTATGACCGCTATGACTACGCCAGGCTGGCGGAAGAGAACCATCTGACGCCCCAGCTGGCGGCTGAAGATATTCTGGCACTTTTGTAAGCTTCCTTTTTCATACATTTTACTTATTGCCATGGATGAACGATAAGCATTTAATATGAAAGAGCGGATTTGCTATGATACATCCAGGAGATAACCCGAAGGAGGAATCATGATGGACGAACGCATGAAACAATTTGCTGGACTCGCACTGTCCCTGGTCATGACGACTTGCGTGGGCATACATTTTGGGGAGGCAGCAGCCATGGAAAATGAAACAAAAAAACGGTCAAAATCGTGCAAACCGCAGGACGGGATCAGCTGGGGAATTTTGCCCCGGATTTTGCCCGGTACAACGATGACATCCTTTTTGGAGAGGTGTAAAGCGCCAACGACAAGCTGAGCCTCCACGACTGGAGCCTGGTGACAGTGACGGCGCTCATTGCCCAGGGACTGACAGACAGTTCCCTCCAGTACCACATGGCCACCGCTAAAAAGAACGGAGTAACCCGGGAGGAAATGGCCCAGGCCATTACCCAGCTGGGGTTCTACGCCGGCTGGCCCAAAGCCTGGGCAGCCTTCCGGTATGCCAAAGAAGTATATGGAAATGAATGAGAAGGGGACGGAACCCTACAAAACGGAAATCCTGAGCCGGGAAGGACTCCTGGCGGCAGGATGCCCAAAAGAGGCTATCCACAAGATCCTCCAGGAAAAAAACGGACGGTGTCAGTGCCGGTGCCTCCGGCAGTACCGGAAGGAAATCCTGAAAAAGCTCTACCGGGAGCAGGAAAAACTCACCAATGTGGATTATCTCCTGTACCATCTGGAGAAAAAACAGCAGGAAAAATCATAGAGGAACAAGGAGGAAAACAACATGAAATGGAAAAAAGCGATTTCCATCGTCTGCATGGCTCTGTCTCTGCTGGCGGTTACGGCCTGCGGCGGACAGCAGGCTGCCCAGAATGGCGGGGGCAAGGCAGCGGGTACGGCGGCTGCGGAAAAAGCGCCTGCCAAGGCCAAAAAGGTACTGGTGGTCTATTACACCAATACTCACCGGACGGAACAGGTGGCCAAGGCCATTGCCGGGGAGACCGGCGGGGATCTGTACCTGCTGGATCTGGAAAATCCCTATACGACCGCAGACCTGGATTACAACAACAAAAGTTCCCGGGTCTACCAGGAACATGATGACCCCAGACTGCGGAACGTGGCTCTGAAGAACGCCAAACCCGCCAACTGGCAGGACTATGACACCGTATTCGTCGGGTATCCCATCTGGTGGGGCATTGCCGCCTGGCCCATGGATACCTTCGTGAAGAGCAATGACTTCACCGGCAAGACGGTGATTCCCTTTGCCACCGCTTACAGCTCCGGCATGGGCAGCAGCGCCGACCAGCTGAAGGAAATGGCCGGCAGCAAAGGCAGCTGGCTCCAGGGTCGTTGCTTCACCGGCACCCTCCAGGACAGCCAGGTGAAGGACTGGGTGAAGAGTCTGGGGGTGAAATAAAAAAAGGGGATGTGAAAAAATGATTTTCACATCCCCTTTTTTTATTTCTTCCCATGACACATGCCGCAGCTTCCGCAGTCGCAGCCGCAGGAACTTTTTCCTGCCTTGTGATCTTTGATCATCTTGCGGATCACCGCCGCCACAATGAGGAAGAGCACCAGTCCCACAACAAAAGTACCCATAATCAATTCTCCTTTTTATGCAAAGACAGGCCTTTGGGCCTGCCTTCCAACGGCCGCTGACCGTTGACCGTTGACCGTTGACCGTTGACCGTTGACCGTTGACCAAATGGGGGCGTATTCTGCGCCCCCATTATTATACCTTATTCCGCTGCATTCGCCGCGTCTTTGAGCTGGATTTCTCCATTGTATTTGGGAGCCGGACGGAAGAGCAGGTAAACCATGATGGCCAGGATCACACAGGCGGCTGCCGTGCCCAGGGTGAAGACCCCGGTGGAAATGAAGCTGCCGAACTGGTAGAACAGCAGGGCCATGCAGTAGGCGAAGCCGCACTGGTAGCCGATGGCGATCAGGGTCCAGCGGCCGTTGTTCATTTCCCGTTTGATGGCGCCCATGGCAGCCACACAGGGAGCGCACAGCAGGTTGAACACCAGGAAGGAGTAGGCGCTGAGCACGGAGAACTCCTGGGCAAAGGTGCCCCAGAATTCCTGGCCGTCTTCGGCGGCATCTGCCAGCCCGTACAGGATCCCGAAGGTACCCACCAGGTTTTCCTTGGCAATCAGGCCGGTGAAGGCAGCCACGGCCGCTTTCCAGTCACCCCAGCCCAGAGGCGCGAAGAGCCAGGCCACTTTGGTGCCGATGAAGGCCAGGATACTTTCGTTCAGGGCATCTTCATCCAGCATGGTGAAGGCACCGTCATCCCAGCCGAAGCTGGACAGGAACCATACCAGGATGGTGGACAGCAGGATTACCGTACCGGCCTTCTTGATGAAGGAGGAGCTCCGTTCCCACACGCTCCGGCCGATGTTGCCCAGGGTGGGCATATGGTAGGGAGGCAGTTCCATGACGAAGGGGGCCGGATCCCCGGCAAACAGCTTGGTCTTTTTCAGGATGATCCCGGAAATGATGATGGAGAAGATCCCCACAAAGTAAGCGGAGGGAGCCACCCACCATTCTCCGTGGAAGTAGGCCCCTGCAATCAGGGCGATGATGGGCATCTTGGCGGAGCAGGGAATCATGGTGGTGGTCATGATGGTCATCCGCCGGTCAGATTCGTTTTCAATGGTACGGGAAGCCATGATCCCGGGCACGCCGCAGCCGGAGCCGATCAGCATGGGGATGAAGGATTTCCCGGACAGGCCGAACTTCCGGAAAGCCCGGTCCAGGATGAAAGCGATACGGGCCATGTAGCCGCAGGCTTCCAGGAAGGCCAGGAAAATGAACAGCACCACCATCTGGGGTACAAAGCCCAGCACGGCGCCTACGCCGGAAATGATCCCATCCACGATCAGACCATCCAGCCAGTCAGCCACTTCCAGGCTTTCCATCAAATCATGGGCGGCAGGGATGATCATGTCGCCGAACAAGGTGTCATTGACCCAGTCCGTGGCGTCCGTCCCGATGGTGGTCACCGATACATAATAGACCAGGAACATGATGGCGGCAAAAATGGGGAGGGCCAGCCACCGGTTGGTGACGATCTTGTCAATCTTGTCGGAGGTGGTCAGTTTTCCTTTGCTCTTTTTGATGTTGCACTCATGGATGATGGAACTGATGTATTTGTACCGTTCGTTGGTGATGATGCTTTCCGCATCGTCATCCATTTCCTGTTCCACCGCTTCGATGTCCCCATCAATGTGGTCGATGACCGACTGGGGCAGCTTCAGGGCAGCCCGGACTTTTTCGTCCCGTTCGAACAGTTTGATGCCGTACCACCGTTCCTGATGGGCAGGGAGCATTCCCTGGGTGGCTTCTTCAATGTGGGCCAGAGCGTGTTCCACCGGCCCGTCGAAGGAATGTTTGGCCACCATTACCTGCTGGTGCTTGGCTACCTTGGCTGCCAGGTCTGCGGCTTCCTTGATGCCTTCTCCCGTACGGGCGGAGATTTCGATCACCTGACAGCCCATCTTCTGGGACAGCTTATCGATGTTGATGATGTCTCCGTTGCTCCGGACCATGTCCATCATGTTCACGGCCATCACCATGGGGATCCCCAGTTCAGCCAGCTGGGTGCTCAGGTACAGGTTCCGTTCCAGGTTGGTCCCGTCCACGATGTTCAGGATGGCGTCCGGCCGTTCCTTGACCAGATAGGTCCGGGACACCACTTCTTCCAGGGTGTAGGGGGAAAGAGAGTAGATGCCGGGCAGGTCCTGGATGATCACATCCGGATGGCCCATCAGTTTCCCTTCTTTTTTTTCAACTGTTACCCCGGGCCAGTTGCCCACGAACTGGTTGGATCCGGTCAGGGCATTGAACAGGGTGGTCTTGCCAGTATTGGGGTTGCCGGCAAGGGCAATCTTGAATTCCATAAATCGTTACCTTCTTTCCCATCGTTTACTGATTTTAAAAATAGTTAGAAAAAGCTAATGCACGGGTGAAAAATTACAGTTCCTTCACTTCCACCATTTCCGCATCGGCTTTCCGCAGGGACAGCTCATAGCCCCGCACGTTGATTTCCACCGGGTCTCCCAGAGGAGCCACTTTCCGGATGTGCACCGGGGTGCCCTTGGTAAGGCCCATATCCATGATCCGGCGCTTGATGGCTCCCGTGCCATGGAGTTTCACCACTTCGTAATCCTTGCCCGTCAGGGCGTCTTTCAATGTGTTCATCATACGACCTCCTGCTGTTACTGTACGGTGATCTTGGCAGCCATTTCCATACTGACGGCCACCCGGGATTCCCGGATGTTCAGGATCAGCCCGCTGGGGGTGTGCTGGACAATGGAAATCTCCGCGCCCTGGGTGATGCCCAGGTTTTCCAGATGGGTCCGCACCTTGGGGGACCCGCCTACCCGCAGGACAACCAAGGTCCTGCCTTCGTCGGCAAATGATAAGGGCATGCTGCTACCTCTTTTCACAATTTATTCATAGAGCCTAATCTTTATACCAGATATGTTAGCACACACTAATATGAGAGTCAACAGATTTGGTAAAAAGGGTGTGTGAAAATATTTTTCTCACACCCTGTCAATGGCCGAAGGAAATCAATTTTTACAAAATTGATTTCCTTCGGCCATTGACAGATGACAAAAAAGCACCGCCGCAGCGGTGCTTTTCTCACTTGTCCGGATGCATCTTCTTTTCTGTAAAGGCCTTCAGCCCATTGAGTCCGGCCAGGAACACTCCGCCCATGAGGAACCAGAAAATATGGAAGGTTTCCCAGGTGAGAGCCGGCTGGGGCACTTTCAGGGTGGTGGGACCCTGGGCAATGGCATACAGGGAACCGATCATCAGCCCCAGGATGAAGTACACCATGGCTGCCCGGTGGTTGTCCAGGGCATTTTTCACCAGCTTGATGATCCCCACGATCCCGGTGAGCACCCCGAAGCCGAAAACGCACAGCACCGGGAAATAGGACAGGTTCATATGGAGGAATTCCTTGATGGCGCTGATGATGGGCACATACAGCCCGAAGATCAGCAGCATGGTGGAACCGGAGATCCCCGGCAGCACCATGGCGCAGATAGCGATCATGGCACAGACGAAGATGTATCCTCCCAGGAGAGGGGTCAGGTGGGCGATTTCCACATTGGTCCCCTGGCCGCCGGTGGGGTTCACCGCCGCGATCACCAGCACCAGCACGATCCCCAGCACCAGGAACAGGAGCCGGCTTACCCGGCGAAGGCATTCCTTCTCTTCCCGGATAATCAGAGGAAGGGAAAAAATGGAAAAACCCAGGAACAGGGAACTCAGTTCATAGATCCGGCTGGTGAAAAGACTGGAGATCACCAGCACCGAAGAACCCATGCCGATGACCCAGCCCATGCCCAGCTTGGCCAGGAAACGGATGCCCTCCCGTTTCAGTTCCCGGTTGCCGTGGGTGAGCACATACAGGGAACCGATGAATTCGTCGTAAAAGCCCAGCACAAAGGCAATGGTGCCGCCGGATACCCCGGGGACGCTGTCGGCCAGGGCCATGCAGAAACCCCGGACCATGTTCAGGAACAGATCCATAGATGTCATCCTTTCTTGGGGGCAGGACCCCTCTCTTTTCCTACAGTATAAAAGGCAGGGTTAAACAATTTCGAAACAAACAGAGAAAAAAACCGTAAAATTTGTGTTATAATGATTCATCGGGTTGACGGCTTCAGCCGGACCCGACAGCAAGACTTTATTATATCGTATTTCATCAGAAAATAGAATAGCACAGGGGAACTTTCCCTGGGCAAAGGAGGATGCAGCTTGGACAGAAGTGAACTGAAACTGAAACTCATGGAGTACGCCGCCAAAGGGTACGAAGTGCCCCGGATGGACATGATCAAGACCCCGGAACAGATCGAAGGGATCCGGAAAGCCGGCAAGGTCAATTCCGCAGTGCTGGATGCGGTGGAAAAGAACATCAAAGTGGGGATGACCACCGATGACATCAACACCATCGTCTACGACACCACCCTGAAGCTGAAGGCCATTCCCGCCTGCCTGAACTATGAGGGCTTTCCCAAATCCGTGTGCACTTCCGTCAATGACGTAATCTGCCACGGCATCCCGGATCCCCATCAGGTGCTGAAAAGCGGGGATATCGTCAATGTGGACGCCACCACCATTTATGAAGGGTACGTGGGGGATGCTTCCCGGATGTTCATGCTGGGCCGGGTGCCTGCGGAACGGAAGAATCTGGTGGGCATCACCAAAGAATGCCTGAAGCGGGGCATGGAAAACGCCGTGGGCTGGAAGAACACCCTGGGGGACATCGGAGCAGCCATCCAGAGCTTTGCCCAGAAACACGGCTGCAGCGTGGTCCGGGAATTCGGCGGCCACGGGGTAGGGCTGGAAATGCATGAAGATCCCTTTGTGTCCCATGTGGGGAAACGGAAAACCGGCATGCTGCTGGTGCCCGGCATGGTGATCACCATCGAGCCCATGATCAACGCCGGCACTCCGGAACTGTGGATCGATGAAGTGAACGGCTGGACCGTCCACACTGCCGACGGCAAAGACAGCGCCCAGTGGGAACATACCCTGCTGATTACTGAAGGGGAGCCGGAAGTATTGAGCTGGTAAGCCGTGCTGTTGCATGGGCAACAGCACCGTTAACGGTCAGCTGTCAACGGTCAACGGCCGGAGACAAGGGACCAGAGACAGAGGCTGCTGCCTGTGCAGCAGCTTCTAAAGCAATCAAACAGGAAAGGTGTGCATACAAATGACATTCATGGACCTGGCCAAGGCCAGATATTCTGTACGGAAATTCAGCGACAAACCCATTGAAAAGGAAAAAATGGAGGCCATCCTGGAAGCGGGACGGATCGCTCCCACTGGCCACAACTACCAGCCCTACCGGGTGTACGTGCTCCAGAGTCCGGAAGCCCTGGAAAAAATCCGGGGACTGACCCGGTGCGCCTTCAATGCACCGGTGGTGCTCATGGTCACCGTCCGGAAGGACGAGGAATGGGTGAACCCCTTTGAACACAGCATCCGGGCCGGGGAACAGGATGCCAGCATCGTGGCCACCCATATGATGCTGGAAGCCTGGGAACTGGGCATCGGCTCCTGCTGGGTGAACTATTTCCCGGTGTCCCAGACCGCCGATGCCTTCGGCCTGGATCTGAAGGAAGTGCCCCTGCTGCTGTTGCCCCTGGGCTACGCCGCAGAAGGAGTCCACGCCGCCCATCTCCACAACGAACGGAGAAGCAACGAGGAATTGGTGAAAGTGCTGTAAAAAAGGGGTTGTTGCACAGGACGTGCAACAACCTTTTTTTACTCCACAACCACCTGACAGCTCCTCATGGTCTCCAGGGCCGCCTGGTGGCTTTCTTCCGTTACGCCGGCGCAGCAGCGGCTGTCCACCCGGATCTCCACTTCCGGCAGGGCCGCTTTCAGCAGCAGGGCATTGCTCACTACACAGATGTCCGTGCACAGCCCGATCAGTTCGATGCTCTGGATGGGCTGTTTCCGGTGCAGTTCCTTCAGGTCTTCCGCCAGGGTCACCGAACCGAAGGAGGGCTTCTGGATCACCGGCCAGTGATGTTCCTGCTGGAGCTTTTCCAGGGCCGGGATCAGCCGCCATCCGGGGGTGCCCTTGATGCAGTGCTTCACCGGCAGTCGGCGGCCTTCCTGGGTTTCCAGGTAATCCTCTCCATGGGTATCCTGGGTAAAGATCACCCGGCCGGGGAAATTGGCCACCTTTTTCAGCACATTCAGGGTAATGTCTTGGGCCGCCTCCGACCCCAGGCTTCCGCCCACAAAATCATTCTGCATATCCACTACAACAAGAATACGGTTTTCCATAGCAGCACATCCTTTTCTGATACAGGAATTGTTATTTTCCAAGCCAGTAAAGCTGGCTTCCATCGGCCATTGACAATTGACCCTTGACCATTGACAGCCCTGTCACTCTTCACTCTTCTCCTTCTTCTCCGGCCGCACTTCCACGATGATTTCCTGGACCCGGTGCTCATTGGCCCGGGTCACCGTCACATGGAGGTTCCGGCAGTCGAAGGAATCTCCCTTTTTGGGTATGGTCTCCAGGGTATCCACCACCCAGCCGCTGATGGAATTGTTTTCCAGGCCGTAGTCGTCGATATCCAGATCCAGATATTTGAACAGGTCGAACAGGTTGGCATTCTGGGAATTGGAGGAACAGGAGACCAGGTACCGGTTCCTGCCCAGCTTCCGGAAGGAAGAAACCGCCTTGTCATGCTCGTCCCAGATTTCGCCCACCAGCTCTTCCACAATGTCTTCCGTGGTCACCAGGCCCCGTACGGTGCCATAGCTGTCCATGACCATGGCCATTTCCACCTTGGCTTCCTGGAGGGTCTTCAGCACCCGGGAAATCTTGGTGGACTGATGGACCAGGGCCGCTTTTTTGATCAGATTCTTCAGACTGCAGCGGGGATTCTGGAGATAGGCCGCCAGGAAATCCTTGGCGTGGAGGATCCCGATGATTTCGCTGTAGTCATCCTTGAAAACCGGCAGACGGGAGAAACCATGGCTGCTGAACAGCTTCAGGGCTTCTTCGCTGCCTTCGGAAATATCCATGGCCACCATGTCCACCCGGGGAGTCATGATCTCCCGGACCCGGATGTCGCTGAATTCAATGGCACTTTTGATCAGCTGGCTGTCCTGTTTGTTGATGCCGCCCCCATGCTCCACTTCATCCACCATCAGCAGCAGCTCGTCTTCCGTGGCGAACCGGTGGGAGACTTTTTTCCGCAGGCAGTGGTTGAAGGCGGACTTCATCATCCGGAACAGGAAATTCAGGGGGGTGAACAGGATCACCAGCACACTGAGCAGCCGGGAACAGTCCATGGAATATTTTTCCGGAGCGTCGCTGGCCACGCTTTTGGGGATGATTTCCCCGAAGATCAGGATCACAATGGTGGTGAATACCGTGGCCAGGGCCAGACCGGAGGTGCCGAAGGCCGCGGTGGAAACCGCCGCCGCCAGGGAAGCCGTGGCGATATTCACCACATTGTTCCCAATCAGGATGGTGGACAGGGCATCATCGAAATGGTCCAGCAACCGCAGGGCTCGCCGGGCTTTCCTGTTGCCGCCTTTGGCCAGGTTCTTCAGCCGCAGCTTGTTGGAGCCGGTCAGGGCCGTTTCCGAAGCGGAAAAAAAGGCGGAAAGGGATATGAAAATCATGAGAATCAGCGTCAGGGCTGACGTTGGTATATGCAAATCATCCATTTTATTACACTTCCTCCGTATATTACTGATATTATAGGAGAAAGTATGACACTGGTCAATGTTCTATGCTATAATAGGAAAGCTATGGTTGCTGAATCAATTCTGAAAAATGCCCGAATCATCCAGTCCTTCCGCCGGAGCATCGGCTTCGAAGTGGTGGAAGACGGTACCCTGGTGCTGCGGGTCCCTTACGGGGTCTCCCGGCAGGAACTGGAACGGGTGGTGGCGAAAAAAGAAAAATGGATCACCGGGGCCCAGGCCAGGGTCCGCCGGGAGCGGGAAGAGCATCCCACCCTCCGTCTGGAGGAGGGGGAACAGTTCCTGCTGTTCGGCAAACCCTGCACCCTGCGGCTCCGGGCCGGCAAAGGCTTTGCCCTGGAAGAAGGGGAGAGCCTCCTTGTGATGGGCCGGGAAGAAACCCGGGAATCCCTGGCCCGGTTTCTGATCAGCCTGCTCCGGGATGTGATCCGGAGCCAGGTGGAACGGTATGCCGCCCAGCTGCAGCTGCCCCTGCCGGTGGTGAAATGCAGCCGGGCCCGGAAACGGTGGGGGTACTGCAACTGGAAGGGCGAAATCGGCTTTTCCTGGCCCCTGGTGTTCTGTCCCCGGGAGGTCATTGCCTATGTGGTGGTCCATGAATTGTGCCACATCCGGAACATGTCTCACAACAAAGCGTTCTGGAAATCGGTGGCCCAGGTGCTGCCGGATTACCGGGAACGGGAAAACTGGCTGAAAGTCCACAGAAAGGTCATGAGTACATTATGAGCATCAACAAGAAAATCCTCCTTTGCTTCATCGCGCTGGTTGTGGTGGGGGCGGTTTCCCTGACCCTGCTCCACCGGAGTCCCAAGTATCTGGAACAGCAGCAGCAGGCCCAGAATGCCCAAACGGTCCATTCCCAGGACACCAAGCTGCCCTATGATTACCTGAACAATGTGATCGCCCAGAGCGGAGCCGCCTGTTCCGTGTACTACCATTCCCTGGAAAATGATGATGTTTTTTACAACTATTCCGGGAAGATGCCCGCCGGGGATCTGGTCCGGCTCTATGTGGCGGCCGGGGTGCTCCGGCAGGCGGAGGACGGGGACCTGTCCCTGGACGAAGTCTATACCCTCCGGGAAAAAGACCGGCGGCCCGGCAGTCCCGTGCTGGACAAACTGCCTGCGGGCAGCCGGCTGACGGTCCGGAACCTGTTGGAAGACATGGTGCTCCAGAACGATACCACGGCCCTGTACAAGCTGATCTGGATCGCCGGCCGGGAAGACCTGAATGAATGGCTGGCCAAACAGGGATATGCGGATACGGTGGTGGGCACGGCCCAGCTGCCCCGGGGCGAGAATGGCCAGGATACCCTGGCTCCCGGAGAAAAACGGCAGCTCAGCTACACCTCCGTCAACGATACGGTGAACCTGCTGACCCGGCTGTACCAGGGGAAATGCGTGTCCCCGAAGCAGGACGGGTATCTGCTGGACCTGCTGCGGAAACAGCCGGCCCGGGATATGCTGGGGGCCCTGCTGCCCCAAAAGGCCAGGATCGCCGGACTCCAGTCCGACCAGGGGCAGGTGCTGGGGGCGGCCGGCATCGTCTATGCCAAGGAAAAATATGTGCTGGTGGTCCTGATGGATAAAGCGGTGCGCCCGGAAGAAAGCCGCAAGACACTCAACCAGATTTCCTCCATTATCTTCAATACAGTCAACGACAAAGAGGTGTTCAAAAAATGAAGAAAAAAGTCGATGTAGCCATTATCGGCGGGGGCCCGGCCTCCATTTATGCCGCTTATGAATTTGTCCTGAAATATCCCCAGGTCAGTGTCCTGATCCTGGAAGAAGGCCACGCCATCGATTTCCGCAGCTGTCCCATCATCGCCGGAAAAGTGGAAAAATGCGTCCGCTGCACCCCCTGCAGCATTATGCGGGGATTCGGGGGCGCCGGGGCTTTTTCCGACGGGAAATACAATTTCACCACCGAATTCGGCGGGTGGCTCAGTGATTACATCCCCAAGAAGACCGTCATGGACCTGATCGATTATGTGGATGAGATCAACCTGAAGCATGGGGCTCCCGGGGAAGTCTATTCCACCAAGAACTGTCGGATCGGCCGGCAGGCCCTGGGCCACGACCTCCATCTGCTCAACGCCAAAGTCCGGCATCTGGGCACCGACAACAACCGGAAACTTATGGCCAGCATCTACCGGTACCTGGTGGAACACGGAATCCAGATCCAGTGCGATACCCAGGTGGATACCTTCCAGCCCTGTGAGGGAGGGTATGAAGTGTTCCTGAAAAACAGCGAGGATACCATCCAGTGCCGGTATCTCATCGGGGCTCCTGGCCGGGCCGGGGCGGAGTGGTTCTCCGGCCAGTGCGAGAAACTGGGCCTGGAACTTACCAACAACCAGGTGGATGTGGGGGTCCGGGTGGAAGTGCCCGCCGCCGTGTTCCAGGAAATCACCGATGAAGTGTACGAAGCCAAACTGGTGTACCGGACCAAGGGATACGGGGACCGGGTGCGGACCTTCTGCATGAACCCCAACGGCTATGTGGTGGCGGAAAATACCGATGGCATCGTCACCGTCAACGGCCACAGCTTCAGTGATCCCAAAAAGAACAGCGGCAACACCAACTTTGCCCTGCTGGTGAGCAACCGGTTCACGGAACCCTTCAAGGAACCCCACCGGTACGGCAAACACATTGCTTCCCTGTCCAATATGCTGGGAGGCGGGGTGCTGGTCCAGCGGTTCGGGGACCTGATCAAGGGCCGGCGGACCAATGCCCACCGGCTGAGCCAGAGCTTCCTGCGGCCCACCCTCAATGCGGTGCCCGGGGATCTGAGCCTGGTGCTGCCCAAACGGCATCTGGACAACATCATCGAGATGATCTATGCCCTGGACAAGGTGGCGCCCGGTACGGCCAATGACGACACCCTCCTTTACGGGGTGGAAGTGAAGTTCTACAGTGCCCGGCTGGAACTGGATGACCAGCTGGAAACCCGGCTGCCCAACTTCTTTGCCATCGGGGACGGCGCCGGCATCACCCGTGGCCTGAGCCAGGCCAGCGCCAGCGGCGTCTACGTGGCCCGGATCATCGGGGAAAGAATGAAACAATGAAAGGAACCCGCTGATGCGGGTTCCTCCCATGGGCCATTGACCATTGACGGGTGCTGCACGATGCGTGCAGCACCCCTTTTTCATATCTCCCCCAGCTGCAGCAGAGCATCCCGGATTTCCCGGGAACGGTGCTTGGACAGGGGCAGGATCTTTCCGTTCAGCAGGGTCACTTCTGTGCCCCACACATTCCGCACCCAGTGGAGATTCACCAGGTAGCTCCGGTGGATCCGTACGAAACAGGAACGGCCCAGCCGCCGTTCCACCGTGGACATGGTTTCCCGGTATATATAGCTGCCCAGCCGGGTGACCACCTGGATCCGGGAGCCTTCCGATTTGAAATAGAGGATCTCCTTCAGAAAAAAGCGGTGGACACCCTGCCAGTTGCTGAACAGGAAGGATGCATTCTGGACTTCCTGTTTTTTCTGCATCAGTTCCTCCAGGTCCTGCTGGAGCACCGGCATGGGGACGGTGCCGGCATAGAACCGGAACAGGGGGATTTCATAGCCTTCCAGAGAATCCCGGAGATCATGGGAAATCAGGGAAATGGATACTCCCGGGTCCAGCTTCCGAATCCGCCGGGCCGTATCCAGCACATGGTGTGCCTCCTGGAAGGGTCCCAACAGGATCAGATTGTAGCAGATGCCCTGGCGGCAGCTTCGGAGCAGATCGTATTCCTGGAGAAAGGGGTGGATCTCAAGAGCATCGGTGGGGTGGGGCAGGCGCTGGATATTGACGGAAAGCTGGTGGAGAGAACGGGAATTGTCAGTGCACAGGGCAACGTGGAACATGATGGGGCCTCCATTTCTGAAAAATTGTAAAACTGGACACTTGTACAGTATATCATGAATATTCAAAAATAGCAGAAAATTATTGTTTTTTTGTGCGTTTCCCATGGATTTCCCCAAGATCGGCGAGCAATTTTCCGGCAGGTACGCTATAATATCTTTTGTGAGCGGCTGCAGGAAATCTTCCTGCAGGGAAAACCAAGAGAAAGAAGGCGCACTATGTCCACGTGTCAGGAAGACCGCAAGATCTATCACTATTGTTCCACCAGTGGCTTTTTCAATATACTGCGCAACCAGTGCCTCTGGCTGACCGAAGCGTCTTTTACCAACGATGCCTGGGAAAACCGGATGCTGGACCCGGTGTTCGAACAGGCCCTGGAAGAGCTGGCTGATGACGGCGAGATTGAACGGGCCCGGATGGATACGGCCCGGGATCTGTACTACCATCATTCCGCCTGTTTCATCTACCTTGGGTGTTTTTCCGAAGAGGGGGACATCCTGCCCCAGTGGCGGTCCTATGCGGATGACGGCCAGGGCTTTGCCATCGGCTTCTCCTCCCGGGAAATGGATTTCGATTGTTCCACCGTCCATCTCAATGCGGACTTTGCCAACAAATACTATCTGAAAAAAGTCATCTACATGAGAGAGGAATATGGAGAACAGTTTCTGCCCCTGGCCAAGAACTGGATCCGTATGCGGCTCACCCGGGGACGGCATCTGAACGACCGGGAGATCCGCCGGGCCATTGCCGACGACGCCGCCTTCTCATCCCTCCGGTACTACTGCAAGGACGCCAGCTTTGCTTCCGAAAAAGAACTCCGGGCCCTTTGGCTGCCGGTGCTGCTGAAGGATCAGGAGGGCCACATGGCCGCCGGCAACCGGAAAGCCTACCGGCAGATCCGTTTCCGTCCCGAAGCCAGCCGGCTGGTGCCCTATACGGAAATGCCCTTTGCCAAAAGCGCCGTCCGGGAAGTGGTGCTGGGGCCCAAAAATGACATGAAAGACCATCTGGACATCCTGAAGATGTTCCTGGCCGCCAACGGATATGACGACCGGAATGTCCGGCTGCGTATATCCAGAAGTTCCTATCGATAAGGAGAAAACCATGCAGAATTTTGCCTTTACCCAACCATCCATCCTCCAGCGTCTCTATGATGCCCTGGATGAACGGGGCCGGCTGCCCCGGGACTATTCCCTGCAGCAGGCCCTGGAGCCGGAAGGACCGGCCGGGGGATTTTACTACAGCGACGGGTTCATGGAAGGAAAGATCACCGGCTTGGACAAGGGAGGGGAAGAAAGCCCCGAACTGCAGGACGGGCTCAGCCAGATCCTGGAAGGAGAGTATGACCGGGCGGTCCAGACCCTGCAGGCGTTTTTCAGCGACGGGGAAGACCATCTGATGAATGCCTATGTGGAATCCGTCCAGCAGTGGATCGATGACCACCGGGATACCCTGGATCCGGAACCCCTGATCTGGTTTGCTGACCGGCTGCTCCAGGAAGCGGACCAGAGCGAGATCATCAAATTTGCCCTGAGTCTCCTGGAGTTTTTCGACCTGCACCAGGAAGAAGAATTGGCGGAAGAAATCCGTCTCCTGGCCAAGTGCAACGAATTCACCCTGTTCTGTGTGCGGAACTTCCTCCAGTGGAAAAATGGTCAGGAGGAAATCTGGCAGACCGCCCGGCAGGTGTACGGCTGGGGACGGATCGCCGCCCTGGAATACCTGGATCCCCGGACGGCCCAGATCCGGCAGTGGATGCTGGAGGAAGGATGGGACAACGATGTGAACCCGGAATACACCGCACGGCTCCTGGCGGAAAATGTGGACCTGCTGGGGGTATTGGAACAGCCCACCCTGACGGCCAAAGCTTTTGAAGGGGCAGAAGCCCTGGTGGATGCCCTGCTGGTGGACGAACCGGTGCCCGGGATTTCCCGGATCCGGCAGCCGGTGAAACTGCTGACGGAATTTCTCCGGCACTGCGAGGAACAGGAAAAAGAACTGGAAGAGTACCAGGTGATCCTCCACATCCTCCAATACGCCCAGAGCAGGCTTGCCGGCAAAGAGCAGGAAACGGTGAAACAGGCCTGCGGCAAACTCTTGCTGTCCTTTGCCTGTGCCCAGACCGTCCAGCAGGCCATGAAAAAAGGGGAAGGCTTTGAAATGGCCCGGACACTGGACCTGCCCTATGCCCAACAGGCTGTGGAACTGGTGCTCCAGGCCCCTCTGGACCATGTGGACCTGCTGCCCTATGCCCTTACTGGGGATAGCCACCATGACCATCATGTGATGGAACTGTATGAAGCGCTGATTCCCGGCTTTGTGAAGGCCTTCGGAGAGAAACGGCCCGGAGAAATTTCCCTTGAGGAACAGCTGAACGGGGTCTATATGGACCTGAACCGGATCCTCAGCCAGCTGTACGGATTCCCGGGCACAGGAGAAAAACTTTTCCTCACCGCTCTCCAGTCCCCAGCCCTGATGAACCGGAACACCGCCCTGGAAATCCTCGCCCAGTGGAAAGACCTGGGATACAAGCTCAGTGGGGAGATCCGGGACGGGGTGGAAAAGCTCCTGCTCCAGGAAGGAAACCAGGACGTAAAGGAAAAAGCAGAACAGGTATTGAAGTAGGGAACAAAGGCTCCTGCGGGATCTTGTCCGTAAGGGCCTCACGCCGGGAGGTCCTTACGGTTTATTTTGAAAAACTTGTTGACAGAGGTACCCCTTTTTGCTATACTATACAAGCTTTCTCCTTGAGAAAGCAACAGACAAAAGG
>ERZ507066.286-NODE-286-length-18583-cov-30.6449_pt1 | contig 18583 bp, 16 predicted proteins | sample MGYA00512866_ERZ507066 | MGnify/ENA metagenome assembly ERZ507066
GAAGTTGATGCTAAACTCTACGATATCATGAAAGGTATCTACGAAAATGCTGCAGAAGCTGCTAAAGAATTTGGTCATGAAGGTAACCTTGTTGTTGGTGCCAACATCGCTGGATTCCTTAAAGTTGCAGATGCAATGTCAGCTCAAGGTATTGTTTAATTAGCAGACCTGACCTGATTAATAAGCCTCTCGATAAAATAAGAAAAGAAGCCTGCGGGTTTCTTTTTTTGCTTGAAAGGCTATGGCAGGTGGATCAAGCTGTAGTGGATAGTCTGTCTGGTTGTCAGGAACGTAATCTTTTAAAGAGGTAAAAAGTTTCCTGCTGGATTTTTGGTATAATGAGGGAGCAAAGAATCTCTTTTTATAGCTAATTTTATGATTTAATACGAGAGGAAGAATTGTGATTATTGAACAAAGTCCCTTTGGGGAAAGAGAGAAGAACTCTAGTAATTGGGGAGTCCTTGTACTGAGTTTTTTGATAAGTTTCGTGTCAATCTTGCCAATGTTCTTTTTTAGAGATAAGCTTTATGGCGATGATGTGGTTTTTCATATTAACCGTCTTTTGTCTCTAGACACCATTTGGAAGAGTCCTATCAATTTTACGACCAATGGAGGCACTGGCCAGTTAATCAATACCTTTTATCCTTGGTTGACCTACTATCCAATCTTCTTAGTATATAAGCTGACGCAATCTATTTTTGTAGCTTGGATGAGTTTTCAGTTTCTTGTTCGCTTTGCAACCTGTTTGCTTAGTTTTTATGGCTTACGTTTATTGAGGTATTCTGATAAGCAGGTGCTGATATTTTCTACCTTCTATCTCTTTTCAGGTTATTTCTTGCATAATTCCTACTATAGGGCAGCGGTTGGCGAAACGCTGGCGATGATTTTTCTGCCCCTAGTTTTTGTAGGCGTGCGTTTGCTAACTTTTGGAGATTACAAAAAATGGTGGGTCTTGACCCTTGGGATGCTTGGCCTTGTCTATTCCCATGTTTTATCGGTCGTCTTAGCCTCTGTTTTGATTTTCTTAGCAGTGGTAACCAGTTTTTGCATTTGGGACTCTAAGAAAGAGCGGTTACTGGGCTTTCTTAAGGCTACTCTAGTAACTTTGGGAATGTCTCTGGCCTATTTTGTACCCATGATAGAGCAATTTAGGTATGTGACTTTGCGGATGACATTTAAGCCTTTTCTAGCCAAAATGGCTTTGAGTTTGTCAGATACCTGGGGGCTTATTGTAAGTAGTGATTTAAGGACCCCATCAGTTAATCTGCTTTATCTTATTGGTTTAGTGTTAAGTCTAGCCTTTGCTAAGCGTTTTGTGAAGGATAGGGAAGCTAGAATTTACCTTTTTATATCTCTTGTTTTAGCCTTTTTAACCTTGAAGAGTTTTCCTTGGCAGTTATTGCAGGAAAGCCCGGTGTCCAATCTTCAATTTCCTTGGAGATTATGGAGTTTTGCTTTGCTATTTTTCAGCTTAGCCCTGGCTAATATCTTAAAGACTATTTCTCTAAAAGCTACGACGGTACTTGTCCTGATTGGTATTTGCCTAAATATGTTTCAGATTGTTACTGTTCAAGATAAGATGACTAAAGTCAAGAACATATTGCCGAGTAATACAAAAGTTACGAAAGGCATGCTGGCTAAGGGAACTTACAAAAATATCAACGGCGACTATACCAATAAAGAAGTTCCCTTTAAGTTTGTCTTTGATAAACACCTTTTTCTAGATACTCAGGAAATTAAGTCAGCTATCAAGCAATCTCCTCATGAGTTGTCATTTAAGGTGACTAATAATTCTCAAGCTGAGAAAGTTTTGTCACTGCCTGTTTTCTACTACAAGGGGCAGGAAGTGACGATTGCTGGGAAGCCAGCAACAACTTACTTATCCAATGAAAAGAATCCAACTAATTTAGTCTTGCCACCAGGCAAGCATCGAGTTGTAGTGACCTATAGTTATACCCCGGTTGCTAAAATGGCAATGAGTGTTTCAGCGATTAGTTTTTTAGCTTTTATTGGCTATTTGTATAGAGTGAAGAAAGAACGATGAAAAGAAGCCTTTGGGTTTCTTTTTTCGTCTGCTTTCCTAGGGGTCCGCCATTTTTGATATAATAGGTTGAGGTTATTATGTCTGAAAATAAAAACCGTTGGCTCAGATAAAAGAAGGACATATGATGTCATAGCTTAAGAAAGAAATGATAAGGGAGTAAAGAGATGATAAAACCTATCGTAAAGGATGTCTTTTTTCTAGGACAAAAATCGACAGAAGCGACTAAAGAAGACCTCTATTTGGCTAAGGATTTGCGTGATACACTGGAATTTCATAAAGATGCTTGTGTGGGTATGGCAGCCAATATGATTGGGGTTAAAAAGCGTGTTATCATCGTCAATATTGGTTTTGTCAATCTGGTTATGTTTAATCCTGTTTTGGTAAGCAAGTCTTCGCCATTTCAAACCGAGGAGTCTTGTTTATCTTTAGAGGGAAGTCGTCCAACTAGACGTTATGAATCAGTTGAGGTGGCCTATTTAGATGAACAATGGATGCCTAAACAGTTAAGTTTTTCTGGTATGCCAGCCCAAATTATTCAACATGAATTGGATCATTTAGAGGGTATTATTATCTAAAAGATACTTGAAATAGATTCTAAGAGAGACAAATTACAGTTGCAGAGTGAGAGTAGACACTAAAAATTCCTACCTCACTTTTTTTTAGTTCTCATAGGAACTTTTTTCTTGACAATAATTCTCATGAGAACTAAAGTAGTTTCCATGAGAATTATTTAAGGAGGAAGATGCAATGCATGGAAAAGATCCCTTTAGTGAATTTAGAGAGTTCATCAATACCATGGAATCTCGCGTGCAAGAGCTAGGTAAAGCGCATGGTGTTGAGCATCTAGCTGGTCCTCAAGGTTTTGCTGTCAAGTATTTGTCTGACAACCAAGATAAGGAAATTTTTATTAAAGACATTGAGAAAAGACTATGTATCTCTAAATCGGTGGCTAGTAATCTGGTCAAACGGATGGAGAAAAATGGTTTCGTTGAATTGGTGACATCAGATAAGGACAAACGCTACAAGTATGTACATCTGACAGACTTGGGCAAAAAGAAGGCCCAAGATGTCGAACATTTCCGAGAGGCCATTCATGAGCAGTTGTTAGAAGGTATATCAAAAGAAGATGCCGAGACGGCTTTTCGAGTCTTTCATCAAATTCGCAAGAATTTAGAGAAAAATAAGGAGTAACTTATGTTTAAAATATTTAAACGTTTGACGGCAAAAGAGTTAAGTATGATTGTCTTAGCTGTGGTTTTTGTTTGCTTGAACGTCTATCTAAACTTGAAAATTCCAGACTATATGTCTGACATCACAACCCTCTTATCAACCAAGGGGACTAAAGCATCAGATATTTTCGCCTGGAATACGGATGTCCCAGGGATGCGAATGCTTTTGATGTCCTTTGCGGGCTTTATGGCCTCTGTAGCAGTTGGATTTCTAGCTGCCAGAACAGCGGCAAGTTTCACTACTCGTCTTCGAGATGATATTTTCCATCAGGTTCTTGATTTTTCGGATGCTGAGATTAAGAAATTCTCCATACCTAGTCTTTTGACCCGTACGACAAATGATATTACCCAGTTGCAGATGGTGCTTACCATGGGGTTACAGGTTGTTACACAAGGGCCAATCATGGCAATCTGGGCGATTACTAAGATTGCAGATAAAAATGGAAATTGGCTCCTAGCCTTGCTCGTTGCTGTGGCGGTGATTGCCATTCTCTTGCTTTTCCTTTTAATCATGGTTATGCCTAAACAACGCTTGATTCAAACTCTGACAGATAAACTCAATAGCGTGACACGTGAATCTCTTACTGGAATTCGTGTGGTGCGTGCCTATAACGCCGAAAGTTATCAAGAGGATAAATTTGAAAAGGCCAATACTGATTTGACCCAAAACAATCTCTTTATCGGTCGTTCTTTGGCCTTACTGACACCGGTAATGACTGCTGTATCAAGTGGTTTGACACTGGCTATTTATTGGATTGGTGCGCATTTGATTGAAGATGTTAAGATTCCAACAGATCCAACTAAGATTGCTGGTGCCATGGAAGATAAAATCCATCTCTTCTCAGATATGGTGGTTTACTCCTCTTATGCCATGCAGGTTGTTATGGGATTCATGATGATGATTGTTGTCTTCTTCCTTCTTCCACGTGCCGTTGTAGCAGCTGGACGTATCAATGAAGTTTTAGATACCCAATCTTCAGTTTCTTACCCTGAAAATAACTCTGAAAAGCCTAAAGAAGTCGGTACTGTCGCATTCGATGATGTTTCCTTCCGTTATTCTAAAACGTCAGAGCCTGTTCTGGAGCATGTTAGCTTCAAAGCTAAAAAGGGTGATACGGTTGCCTTTATTGGTTCGACTGGTTCTGGTAAATCAACGCTTGTCAACCTTATCCCACGTTTTTACGACGCCACGCAAGGGACTATCAAGGTTGATGGTGTAGATGTACGTCAGTATGACCATGACACCTTGCACAATATTATCGGTTATATTCCGCAAAAGGCTGTGCTTTTCTCAGGAAATATCACGTCAAATATGACGATGGGAACCAGCAATAATAGTCCCCTTGATGATGCTAAGATTTGGGATGCTCTCGAATTGGCTCAAGGAAAAGACTTTGTTGAAAATAAAGAAGGTCAACTTAGGGCAGAAGTGGCTCAAGCTGGGTCTAATTTCTCAGGTGGACAAAAACAACGTTTGGCTATTGCGCGTGCCTTGGCTCGTAAGCCTGAAATCTTGATTTTTGACGATTCCTTCTCAGCTTTGGACTATAAGACAGATCGTAAACTGCGTCAAGAATTAGCTGAAAAAACACAAGATATGACCAAGTTGATTGTTGCTCAACGTATCTCTACCATTATGGATGCCGATCAAATCTTGGTGCTTGACCAAGGTAAGGTTGTTGGTCAAGGAACCCACAAGGAACTCTTGGCTAATAATGAAGTCTACCAAGAAATTGCCTATTCACAATTGTCTAAGGAGGAGTTAGAAAATGGAAAATAAGCCAAAAACATCGTCCTATAAACGCTTAAAACCCTATATTAAAGGCTTCCAAATTCCCTTTGTCTTAGCGATTTTTGGAGCTATTATTTCAGCGGTCATTACAGTTATTGGACCTGATAAATTAAAAGAAATCACCAATCTTATTACTGATGGGATTACGCCAACTAAGATGGGAGTTATTCCCGGTATTGATTTAGACAAGGTGGGCAGCATTGCTTTAACCTTGGCTGTTCTCTATGCTATCTCAGCCATTGTTGGTTATTTGCAAAGCTTTACGGTTGCGACGGTTACACAACGCTTTTCACAACGTTTCCGTACCGCTATCCAAAAGAAAATCAACAGTGTACCTCTTAATTATTTTGACAGTCACTCTCAAGGGGACACCCTCTCTCGTGTGACCAATGATGTTGACCTTTTGGGACAATCTCTTAGTCAAGGTCTGGGTACCCTAATTACTTCAAGTGTTCTCTTGGTCGCAGCCATTATTATGATGTTTTACTCAAATGTCACTATGGCTTTCACTGCCATTGGTTCTGTCTTAATAGGATTTGTTCTAGTAGCCTTCATCATGGGTTTCTCACAACCATTGTTTAAACGCCAACAAGATAATCTGGCTAATATCAACGGTTATATCGAAGAAATCTACACTGGTCAAGCTGTTGTAACGAGCTATAATGCCACTGAAGAGAGCAGTAAGACATTCAAGGCCCTAAACGATAAACTTTATAAGTCGATGTGGCAATCTCAATTTATCTCAGGTATTATGATGCCACTTATGATTTTCATTGGGAACTTTGGTTACGTCATGGTCTGTCTTGTGGGAGCTATTAAGGTTATTGATGGTAGCTTGACTATTGGTGATGTGGTAGCCTTCATGACTTATGTTCGAATCTTCTCACAACCCCTTTCTCAAATTGCGCAAGGGATCACACAACTCCAATCAGCAACTGCAGCTATTGGGCGTATCTTTGAATTTTTGGAAGAAAAAGATATGGATGACGAGTCAGCCAAGACAGCTGAGTTGACAGATACTAAGGGTCAAGTTGTCTTTGACCATGTTTCCTTTGGTTATACGCCTGAAAAGACTATCATTCATGATTTTTCAGCAGTCGCAAAACCTGGACAAAAGATTGCTATCGTTGGTCCAACGGGTGCTGGTAAGACAACCATTGTTAACCTGCTTATGAAGTTCTATAACATCGATCAAGGTCGTATCACTATTGACGGTGTGGATACTAATGATATGAAACGTGAAACTGTCCATGATCAATTTTCTATGGTGCTTCAAGACACTTGGCTCTTTGAAGGTACTATTCGTGATAATTTAATTTACAACCAAGAAAATATCTCTGACGAGCAAGTTATTGCTGCGGCCAAGGCTGTCGGTGTTCACCACTTCATCACCACGCTTCCAAAAGGTTATGACACTTATTTGGATGACTCGGTTACACTTTCAGTTGGTCAGAAACAGCTTTTGACCATTGCCCGTGCCCTTCTTAAAGATGCCCCTCTCCTTATCTTGGACGAGGCAACATCATCAGTTGACACACGTACTGAAGAATTGATTCAAAAAGCTATGGACAAGCTTATGGAAGGTCGTACTTCCTTTGTCATTGCCCACCGTTTGTCAACCATTCGAAATGCTGACCTTATCCTTGTGATGAAGGATGGTAATATTATTGAACAGGGTAATCATGCTGACCTTATGGCGGCAGATGGTTTCTACGCTGATCTTTATAATAGTCAGTTTACCGAAGAAGTTGCCTAGGATTTTCTTACAAAATTATAATATTTAACAAATTTTCATAAAACGTATGACTATAGGTCGTGCGTTTTATGTTATACTGAGAAAAAACAGATAGATTAGGAGACCCGTCATGCAATATCGTCAAGCAAGACAAGATGAAGTTCAGGAAGTTGCACAAGTATGTGCAGATGCCTTTGAAGATTATCCCTATCTCTCAATGATTGCCAGTAATTTAAAGAAACCTGAGCAGTATAAGGAATTTGTCTTAGCCTTGCAGAAAATGTTAGTGCGTTTGGCAATAAAGATGGATTCTTGCTTGGTAGCCGAACAGGATGGTCGCATTGTTGCGGTAGCTATTTTGCAACATCAGACGGTTTCCATGCTTAACTATTTGCAAAATGGAGCGACCAAGCTGTTCCGCTTCATCAGTATTACCAAGTTGTTTAAATATTTTAACTTTGTCGAAGAATCAGAGAGACATTTGGAAGATTCTGCAGAATACGACTGGTACCTGATGATGTTGGCGGTAACTCCTGATTTTCAAAGAAAGGGAATCGGAAGCCGCTTCTTACTTGAAGGTGTTGAACCCTTTGTGCGTAGCACAGGAGGCCGTAGTCTTGGCTTGATTACTAACCGTGACTATAATGTACCTTTTTATGAGAAGAATGGCTATAAGCTATGTGGTTACAAGGTTTTGACTTATGAAAAACACAAACTGGGCAATTGGCCTTTTGTCAAATCTCTTGAAGAATAGTCAAGTGGAAGGAAAACTTAGAGATGTAAAATGAATCTGGCTTCGGCTGGATTTTTTTCATAGTCACAATGCCAGCTCTATTAGGCTCATTCCTTATTTTTAAGCCTATCTATGCTATAATGAAGAAACGCTATTAGAGGAGGTTTTTATGTCAACTCCAAGTATTTATGGGGAATATGCTCAGTATCTCCCCAACATTTTACAAGAAATAACAGACCCTATTATTGCGGCTAATATTGCGAGCAAAAAAGAAACAGGCTTTAAACTCTATGAACATTTTATTTCACGGATTAAGGAAAGTGACTCCATGCGTGAAAAGTGTCGTAGGAAGAATTTGCCTGAGACTAGCCAGTCTGCCCTCAAGGAAATTCGTGACAGTATTGGAATCCGTATCGTTTGTGGCTTTGTTGATGATATTTACAAAACTATCGAAGTGATAAAGGCTATTCCTGGTGTCACGGTCCACAATGAGAAGGATTATATTTCAAATGCCAAGCCTAACGGTTATCGTTCTTATCACCTCATTTTGGAAATAGAAACAGACTTTCCAGATGTGCTAGGAAATGAGAAAGGTATTTATTTTGTGGAGGTTCAGCTTCGGACCATCGCTCAGGATTCCTGGGCCAGTCTGGAACATCAGATGAAGTACAAGCATGATATCAAGAATCCTGAAATGATTACCCGTGAGCTTAAGCGTTGTGCAGATGAATTGGCTTCATGTGATTTGACCATGCAGACCATTCGTAACTTAATTCAAGAAGGAGGGGACTAAAATGGCTCTGAAAATTCTATTAGCAGAGGATGAGGAGGCTCTTTCCAGAGTTTATAAAGCAGCTCTTGAACATCAGGGGTACGAAGTGGATCAGGCCTTTAATGGGCAAGAAGCAGTGGATTTGGCTGCCCAGAATGCCTATCAAGTGATGATTATGGATATCATGATGCCCATCAAAACAGGTATTGAAGCCCTAAGAGAAATTCGCTCAACTGGGAATACCACGCATGTTATTATGTTGACGGCCATGGCCGAAATTGATGACCGTGTGACGGGACTTGATGCTGGTGCGGATGACTACTTGACCAAACCCATGTCTCTAAAGGAACTTTTGGCTCGTTTGCGTTCATTGGAGCGCCGTTTTAGTGAGACTTTTACGGCCAAAGTTTTGACGCTTGGCTCGGTTTGTTTGGACCAAGAGGATCAAGAGTTAGTGGCTGGCAATAGTATTCGCCTTTCAAGTCGTGAGACCAAGTTAATGGCTTATTTCATGCACAATTCTACCAAGAAGTTAAGCACTGAGCACCTCTTTAAAACCATCTGGGCTGATGAAGATGACGTTGATGAATCAATTGTCTGGGTTTATATTTCCTATCTGCGCCAGAAATTGCAAGCTATTAAGGCTGATATTAGCATTTTGGGCGAAAAGGGTGGCGACTTTTGTCTTGAGCTAATGAGAGAGGAGTAGGCCATGTTTAGACGATTACGCCTGCAATTTATTACGATTGCTTCCTTGGCCATCCTCTTTATCTTGGTCTTTATGGTGGGAATCATCAATACCGTGAGGTCTTTTCAGACGGAGCAGGAAATTAGCAAGGTACTCAACACCCTTTCGGAAAATAATGGTAGCTTTGGGAAAACCACAAAAATTGAGATCAATCAAGGACGTGAGATTCCTTCAGACAGTTTTCGATTTTTCAGCGTGACCTTATCGGGTGATAAGGTTGTTAGCCAGGATACCAGCCATACGGCCCTAATAAACGACGAGGAAGCGGCTAGCTATGCCCTGACAGTTAGCCGTTTGACCAATAATCTAGGCACGATTCGAGAAAAAAACATCAATCTTAGCTATCAAGTAAGTAAGGTCAGTAAAAATAAGGTTTTGGTAGTCTTTTTGGACACGTCTTCTTATTATAATTCTTCCCAAGCTTTAATGAGTCTTTGTATCCTTTTATCACTGTTTGGCTTCATCTTTTTTGTCGTTATTGTCAGTGCTTTGTCTGGAATCGTCATTCGCCCCTTCATTCGAAACTATGAAAAGCAACGGCGTTTTATCACAAATGCAGGTCATGAATTGAAGACTCCATTGGCCATTATTTCTGCCAACACGGAGCTACAGGAACTCATGACTGGGGAAAACGAATGGACCAAGTCTACTAACGACCAGGTGGCACGATTGACCACTCTAATCAATTCGCTTGTGGCCTTATCTCGGCTTGAGGAGCATCCTGATATCGTTCTTCAAGATGTGGATTTTTCGTATGTTACTGAGGATGCAGCAGAGGACTTTAAGGGACCAGTTGTTCGTGACGGGAAATCCTTCCTTATGGATATTTCTCCAGACATCCATGTTAAGGCAGAGGAAAAATCTCTCTTTGAACTTGTAACTCTTCTGGTTGATAATGCAAACAAGTATTGTGACCCAGAAGGGACGGTTACGGTAAGGCTTCGTCAAGTCGGAAGAACTCGTAAACGGGCTCGCCTGGAAGTGTCGAATACCTATAAGGATGGTAAGGCAGTCGATTATAGTAAGTTTTTTGAACGCTTCTATCGTATCGAAGAATCCCATAATAACAAGGAAAATAAAGGTTTCGGTATAGGTCTATCCATGGCTCAAAGTATGGTCAAATTATTTAAAGGGCGTCTCTTTGCCTCCTACAAAGATGACACCATCACTTTTACAGTCATCTTGTAAGGATATTTTAAAATATTTGACTAGGTGAAAACCCTAATTTATGATAAAATAGTAAGGATGAAGATTTAGTGTTCGCTTTGTCATAAAGAGACCATTTGTCAATCTGGAAAGAGCTTGTAAGAGCTTAATCTCCTTCTTAAAAAGATGGTCATTTACGGATTAGGAATGATAAATCTGAGCCAAGAATACAATCAGAAAAACAACATAGTTAATAGGGAGAAATCATGGTAGAACCAAAATACAAACGTGTCCTCATTAAACTTTCAGGTGAAGCTTTGGCTGGTGAACGAGGTGTTGGGATTGATCTTCCAACTGTCCAAGCTATGGCTAAGGAAATTGCTGAAGTAGCGGATTCAGGTATTCAAATTGCTTTAGTTATTGGTGGTGGTAACCTCTGGCGTGGCGAACCTGCTGCTGAAGCAGGAATGGATCGTGTTCAAGCAGACTATACTGGAATGCTTGGAACAACGATGAACGCCCTTGTTATGGCTGATAGTCTGAAACAACTCGGTGTTGATACACGTGTTCAAACAGCGATTGATATGAAGTCTGTAGCGGAGCCTTATATCCGTGGTCGTGCCCTTCGTCACCTTGAAAAAGGCCGTATCGTTATCTTTGCAGCAGGTATTGGTTCACCATACTTCTCAACAGATACAACAGCGGCTCTTCGTGCAGCTGAAATCGAAGCTGATGCTATTCTTATGGCTAAAAACGGCGTTGATGGTGTCTACAATGACGACCCTCGTAAAAACGCTGATGCTGTTAAATTTGACGAGTTGACACATGTGGAAGTTATCAAACGTGGTTTGAAAATTATGGATGCCACAGCTTCTACCCTTTCAATGGATAATGACATTGACCTTGTTGTCTTCAATATGAACGAACCAGGAAACATCAAACGTGTTATCTTTGGTGAACAAATTGGAACAACTGTATCTAACAAAGCAGAATCACACAAATAAGAAAGAGAGAATTTATGACAAACGCAATTATTGAAAAAGCAAAAGAACGTTTCGCCCACTCACATGAGTCATTGGCCCGTGAATTTGGCTCTATCCGTGCAGGTCGTGCCAATGCATCACTTCTTGACCGCATCACTGTAGAATACTATGGTGCTCCAACACCACTTAACCAATTGGCTTCAATCACTGTTCCTGAAGCACGTGTTCTTTTGATTTCACCATTTGATAAAGGTTCAATTGCTGATATCGAACGTGCAATCAACGAATCTGACCTTGGAATCAACCCAGCTAACGATGGTTCTGTAGTACGCTTGGTTATCCCAGCACTTACAGAAGAAACACGTAAAGAGTTGGCTAAAGAAGTGAAAAAAGTCGGCGAAAATGCTAAAATTGCTATCCGTAACATCCGCCGTGATGCTATGGATGAAGCTAAGAAGCAAGAAAAAGACAAAGAAATCACAGAAGATCAATTGAAAGCTTTGGAAAAAGATATCCAAAAAGCAACTGATGACGCTGTTAAGAAGATTGACAGCATGACAGCAGAAAAGGAAAAAGAACTCCTTACTGTTTAATCAATAGAAAAATAAGGAGAGTGGGACAGAAGCAAAAGAGCATGGACTATGTTAGCTTCCTTGTCCGACTCTCTTTTTAGAGGAAAAAAGATGAATACATTACTTGGAACAATCATTACTGCACTAGTAGCTGATGAAAATGACAAATTTTATTTTGTTCAAAAGGACGGTGTGACCTTTGCCTTGTCTAAAGAAGAAGGGGAACACGCCATTGGTGACATGGTGACAGGTTTCGCCTATACAGATAGCAAGCAAAAATCACGTTTGACTCAAAAGGAGATCAAAGCAACTCGTGATTCTTATGATTGGGGAGAGGTCACCGAAGTCCGTAAGGATTTGGGTGTCTTTGTAGATGTGGGAATTCCAGATAAGGAGATTGTTGTCTCTCTTGATGTTTTGCCCGAACTCAAAGAGCTTTGGCCTAAGAAAGGCGACAAGCTTTATATCAAACTAGATGTTGATAAAAAAGACCGTATTTGGGGGCTTCCTGCTGAACCTGAGGTCTTTCAACGTATGGCTGGTCCCGCTTACGATAATATGCAAAACCAAAAATGGCCAGCCATTGCCTACCGTCTCAAACTCTCAGGAACCTTTGTTTATCTACCAGAGAATAACATGCTTGGTTTCATCCATCCCTCAGAACGTTATGCTGAGCCACGCTTAGGTCAGGTCCTTGAAGCGCGTGTGATTGGGTTCAGAGAAGTTGATCGTACCCTCAATCTTTCTCTTAAACCACGTTCTTTTGAAATGCTCGAAAATGATTCACAGATGATTTTGACCTATTTAGAGAGCAATGGTGGCTTTATGACGCTTAATGACAAGTCATCACCAGCAGATATCAAGGCAACCTTCGGTATTTCTAAGGGACAATTTAAGAAAGCTTTAGGTGGTCTGATGAAGGCTAAAAAAGTCAAACAAGACCAGTTTGGAACAGAATTAATCGGTTAGGAGAAGGCATGAGAAAATCCTTTTATACTTGGCTGATGGCCCAGCGTAATCCAAAGTCCAATGAACCAGTAGCAATCTTGGCTGACTTGGCTTTTGAAGATTCAACCTTCCCGAAGCATACTGATGACTTCGAAGAAGTTAGTCGTTACTTGGAAGATCAAGCTAGCTTTTCCTTTAATCTGGGGCAGTTTGACCAGATTTGGGAAGATTATCTGGCTCATTAATAGCGACTAAGTCTACGATAAGCATAATGACTTTTAGCATTTTCTTTAAAAAGTAATTACCATTTGAATTGGTATGAATTGTTACAATTTTTTACAAATATCTCAGCTGTTTTTCAATAAATTAGGCTTGTTACAACTAGTTAGTAATTGCTTTAAAGTGCAGTAAATCACCCCTTTTTTGACAAAAAGTGTGGTATTATTGTAGATGTTAAAATTGTTAAAAAAGGAATGAATTATACATGTTATCAAAATCTAAAACAACAAAGGCACTTCTTTACTCGACCGCAGCACTTTCACTTTTTGCTGCAAGTCACGTACATGCCGATGAAACTTCAAACTGGGCAGCACGTTCAGTAGATCAAATCAAAGCAGATATCGCTGTAAGTGATAACCAACAAACTTATACAGTTCAATACGGTGATACTTTGGGAAGTATCGCTGAAGCAATGGGTATCGATGTGAACGTTTTGGCTAACATCAATCAAATCACAAACATTGATTTGATTTACCCTGGAACAGTCTTGACAGCAACTTACAATGCTGATAATCAAGCTGTCTCTGTTAAAGTTGAAACTCCAGCTTCAGAAACATCAACTACACCTGTAGTTGCAGAAGCTAATTTGACAACTAACGAAGTGACTGTAAATGGTCAATCTGTAGTTGCAGCGGACTTGACAGCTCCAGTTGAAACAGTAAGCACAACAGCTACTCAAGCACCTGTTACAGAAGAGTCAACTCAAGCTGTTTCAGAAGTAACAGAAGCTATCGCATCAGCATCAGAAGCACCAGCATACGCAGAAACTGAACAACCAGTTGCTGATGCTATTGATCATGTCACTGCGTCAGCAGAGGCTACACCTGAAGCAGAAACTACTCCAGCTGCTGAAACACCAGCACAACCTGAAGTAAAAGAAGAAGCTCCAGCGGCAGAACCAGCAGCAACATCAGAAGCGTCTTCAGAAGCACCAGCGACTTCAGAAGCGCCAGCAGAAGCTCCAGCGGCAGAACCAGCAGCAACATCAGAAGCGTCTTCAGAGGCACCAGCTGCTTCAGAAGCGCCAGCAGAACAGCCAGCGGTAGAACCAGCAGCAACATCAGAAGTGGCATCAGAAGCACCAGTAGCTTCAGAGGCACCAGCAGCACAACCTGCATCAACAAATACACTTCCAACGGATCCACACCTTCAACCACAAGCTGAAGCTTTCCGTCAAGATGTAGCATCAAAATTCGGTCTTACTGATATCGGTGGTTACCGTGAAGGTGATCCTCAAGACCATGGTAAAGGACTTGCCGTTGACGTTATGGTACCAGTTGGTTCAGAAGTTGGTAATCAAGTCGCTCAATATGCTGTAGATAATATCGCAAATGCAGGTATCTCATATGTCATCTACAGACAACAATTTTATGCACCAGTAAACAACATCTACGGGCCAGCCAATACTTGGAACAAAATGCCTGATCGTGGTAGCGTTACTGAAAACCACTATGACCACGTTCACGTATCATTCAATGCATAATTAAGAATTACAAAAAGTCACGCCTGGCGTGATTTTTTTGATATAATGGAGAAAAAGACGAAAGAAAGAGGAACTCTATTTGCAAGAGTATTCTGTTGAAATTACCCTAAATCACCCAGATGATGTCTTGTCACTTTTTGGGACCAATGAGCGCCATCTAAAACTTATCGAGGAAAACCTAAATGTTATTATTCATGCTCGAACAGAGCGTGTGCAGATCCTTGGAGATGACGAGGAAAGTATTGAATTGGCTCGTTTGACCATTCAAGCCCTCCTTGTTTTAGTGGAGCGTGGAATGCTAGTCAACACTTCAGATGTTGTTGCGGCCTTAACCATGGCTCAAGATGGTTCGATTGACAAGTTTGTTGCTTTATATGAAGAAGAGATTATCAAGGACAACAGTGGTAAGCCTATCCGAGTGAAGACTTTAGGACAAAAGGTCTATGTTGATAGTATCAAAAATCATGATGTGGTCTTTGGGATTGGTCCAGCTGGTACAGGGAAGACCTTTTTAGCGGTTACCCTTGCGGTTACAGCCCTTAAACGTGGTCAAGTTAAACGTATAGTTCTGACACGTCCAGCAGTTGAGGCAGGAGAGAGTCTTGGTTTCTTGCCTGGTGATCTCAAGGAAAAGGTGGATCCTTACCTTCGTCCTGTTTATGATGCCCTTTATCAAATTCTTGGTAAGGAGCAAACGACCCGCCTTATGGAACGTGAAATTATTGAGATTGCCCCCCTCGCTTATATGCGTGGTCGTACCCTAGAGGATGCCTTTGTTATCCTTGATGAGGCACAAAATACAACCATCATGCAAATGAAGATGTTCTTGACTCGTCTTGGTTTTAATTCTAAGATGATTGTCAATGGGGACATGAGTCAGATTGACTTGCCACGTCGTGTTAAATCAGGCCTTGTCGATGCCATGGAGAAATTGAAAGGAATCAAGGCTATTGATTTTGTTCACTTCTCTGCTAGCGATGTCGTACGTCACCCAGTTGTAGCTGATATCATTAATGCCTATGAAAAAGATGCACCTAAGCTTGACTTTGAGGGAAAATCAGAGGAAGCAAACAAGGTTGAAGAAGAAGTAGCGTCAGGATTGACTGAATACCCAGTTATTGGTGCTGAGGATCTTAAAAAATAAATAGCTAAAAAGAGGTTTGAGAATATGTGTTCTCAACCTCTTTTCCTTTGTAGTCATGTTATCAGCTTTTCCCCTATTTTTGGTAAAATAGTATTGAAGAATGGGGCAATAAGGAGGGAAAAAGTATGACTAGGGCAAAAAAATGGAAGATTGCTATCATTGTATTACTTGGACTTGTTGCGACAGTCTTGATAGCCATAGGAGAGGGAAGATTTTGGAAGTATCAAGAGAACTATATTCCAGACGGCACTTATCAGATGATAAAATACGAGGATAAATCGGCATATTCCAATGAATTGATAAATTGGACTGAGCGAGGAGAGAATAATGATAGCTTATATGAGGATTTTATAGTTGTTGAGAATATGAAATCTCAATTTTATTATGTTTTTGTGGGGGATGGGGAACCTTTTGTCTCACCATTTGAGCATGATGAAAAGCTCCCACAGACTTTTGACCCACGTACAGGGACTTTGAAACAGGATCTAACAGTCTCTGAATATGAAGCTCTAGTGATTTCTCATATAGATAAGATTTCTAAAAAGGGAGAGGAGTATTCAAGAGTAAAAGAAGTATCTGTTCAAAGGTGTGTAGACGATTATAAAAAAATGTTGAAGCAAAAAAGAACTTATGAAAAGCGCCCTAATGGTCTCGTTCTGACTGTTTATGCTAATGATGGACATATTGAGTCGCGTAGAACTTTTAAACGATTGAGCTCAGAGGAAGCCAAAGGGGTCAAAAGTGGTTATGATAGGGATTATGAGCATGCCTTGAAGTATTATAATTATTCAAGGCATGATGGGGATTATCTCATCTGGCGTTGAACCACTTACCGAGCAAGCAGCTCTTTTCTATCGAGAATCATAGCCTAATGATTTATTAAAAAACCTTACAGTCTTTATGATAATTGTCAAATACTATTTCACCATTTATTTTGGTACAATAGAACGGTAGACCAATAAAAAAGGAGATTATTATGAACCAGCAAGAGTGGATTGAGTACTTTGAATTAGTCAACGGTCGCAAACCAAGTCCAGCAGAATTAGCTCAAGCTCAAGCAGCAGGGGAGTTTATTCTTGAGCGACCTAATGTCTTTGGAGCAACTGGACAGGCTAATGAGCCAAGAAAAATTAAACCAGCTGAACCTGTTATTTCTATGACGCAACAGCCTCAGTTTGCCCAAACAACAGCAACCTTCCAACAAGCCATGCCAGTGAAAAAAGGAATGTCAAAAAAAGCTAAGATTATTCTAGCATCAGTCTTGGGTGCTGTGGCAGTGATTTTACTTTCTGTTGGTGGCTATTCATTATGGCGTTATCAGTCAGGAAAAATTGTAGATGGGACCTATGAAGTCGTTTCTCTCTCTCGTTATGATGAAGACAAAGATAAAATGGTTGATGGCTTAGATGAATACAAGGACGAAGGTTTGGACGTGCAGTCTTTTGTAATTGTAAAGAATAATCAATCTAGAACCTACAATTTATTAGAGAGTGACAATAAATCATATGTTAGTTTGATAGACTATGAGATGGATGTTCCTCAGGTATTTGATCCGTGGAATAAAACACAAAGTCAAGTTTTAAATGCGGATCAAGTCGAAGATGTCACAAAAGACTTCATGAAAAAGATGAGAAAAGACTATTCCTTCTATACCAAAGAGGCAGCTGACAAAGTCGTTAAAAAAACAACAAGAGAATATAAAGATACCTTGAAGGAAAAACGTACTTATGTCAAACATGGTGATGAATACACTCTGACTACTTATGATAAAAAAGGAAAGCTTGAGTCACGTATTACCCTTAAACGTTTAAGTAAATCTGATGCAGACAAACGTTGGGATGATTATAAAGACGCTGTCAAGGATTATAAGAAAGAGCTGAAGTCTTATAGCGATCAATACGATGACTTCAAAGACTATTATGGTTATGGTTACGGTAGTGATTATGGAAGTGACTATGGAAGTGACTATGGTTACGGCTATAGTGACGACTATGGTAGCGATTCAAAATCAAACTCTAGCAGTAGCAGTAAAAAGAGCGTTGATAGAATTTAACATTCATAAGTCTAATAAAGCAGTATCAGGCCTAAAGTCAGGTACTGTTTTTCTTTTTATGAAAATAGTCAAATAGATTTTTGGCATTTTTCTGGTAAAATAGGAGTATCAATGAAAAAAGGGGACTTTTATGAACGAAACAGAATGGTTAGATTATTTTGAAACAATCAATAATCGCAAACCAAGCGAGGAAGAAATTCAACAGGCTAAAGCTAACGGTGAATTTGTAACTTCAGAGCCTGTGGCAGAGAACAGCCAGCCACAAGTTCAGGTGAGTGGGCCAGCGACTGGACAAGGGACACCAGTTGTGGCACCTAAAAAAGGCTTATCTAAGAAGGTTAAAATTATTATTGCTTCTGTTATTGGAGCAGTTGTACTACTTGCCCTTTCTTTTGGTGGCTATGCCTATATCCACCTACAGGGAGGTAAGATCTCAGAGGGAACTTATCAAATAGAGACTTATCGATATTATGATAAGGACAAGAAAAAGATGATTGATGGTATGGAATCCTATGAGAAAAGTAAGTTAAAAGACGGTGACTTTGTTAAAGTTAAAGGCGATCAGTTGAAATTTTATAACTACACCTTGGCTGGTGCGGTTAACTTGGTTGACTTTACGGACTATGATACTGAAAAAGCTTTCCGTCTTGATAACTGGTCTAGAACGCTCACACCAACAATGTCTTTGGCCGATTACACAAAAGTCGTTGAGAAGGCTGTAGATAATCGTTATAAAGTGGACGAATATACCACTAAATCTGATATTGACGATAGTAAAAAAGTCTACATTAAGGATTATAAAAAATCTCTTAAAGAGACGGTTCACTATAAGGTTGATGGCGATAAAATTATTGTCCTTATCTATGAGATAAATTGCAAGAATAAGTGCAACATTTAGTCAAACTCATCCTCTAGAGCTTCA
>ERZ507066.295-NODE-295-length-17882-cov-4.64991_pt1 | contig 17882 bp, 17 predicted proteins | sample MGYA00512866_ERZ507066 | MGnify/ENA metagenome assembly ERZ507066
AACAGGTGCGTGGAGGTTGTGAGCGTAGAACGCTTGCAACGCTGACGTCTATTTTTAAGGTTTTATCAGCTCTCATGCGTTCCTGAAAGTTGCTAGCGCTTAGCGCTATCAACGCTGGTGTCCGATTTTGAGCTTAAATGTGTGCTCTCAGCTTCGTGGAAGTTATGAACGTGACTCGCTGACAATGTGTACGCTCGAAAAACGTTCTCAATTCTCGCTCATGAGTACGTAGAAGTTGTTAGCGTCAAGCTCTAACAATGTTCGTGTTCACTTTTAAGGGTGGTTGAAGTCCTCATTTGTGCGTGAATTGTGAAGTGCTAGAGCAAGACATGATTCACGCACATGGTGAAACGATACACCAAGTCACGTTTCACGAACCGCTCAAGCTCCCATCTGCGTCAAGAATAAGTAAACAAACAAAAACTCGGATACAATCCAAGAACACGATAACGCTGTTCCACAACGAACTGCCCTGTTGTATGTTATTTTGTTCATATTCACAAAAAGCGAGTACGCTACGAGGTATGCGTATATTCCAGACAGGAACAGGCGCTGGGTCTCCAGAGGGGGGGGAAAAAATGAAAAGAAAAAATTGACAAGGTCTAGAATACGTTATGCTAGGTCAGCTGATTGTAGGAGCATGTCTACAGGTTTATCTCGTCATAAGCTCTTTCCATTTACCATGGTCATATTTATTAGCTGGTTTCCTTCTCACAGTAGGAACCTTTGGTACTCTTCTTGGTCTTGGAATGAGTCATGGTTTTAATAAAATAATTACCTACATATTAGCTGGTCTAGCTGCAATAATCACGTGTATTGTGTGCATATTAATGTATTAATTTAATTGTGGTGGTTCACTCTTAAGAATGAACCACCACAACTTTATTGGTATAGTAACTCAGTTGCTTACTTTTCGAATGGATAAGTCATTCCCCACTCGCCCCGAATCTGATCCATGATATTCACCATGCGCAAACTCTCAGCATGTGGCATCGCTTCCGGTTCAATCTCTGCGCGACCAATAGCCTCAATCACAGCGTCAACCTCATACTCAAAACCAGTGAGTTGCTCCGGAATTTCAGGATGCTCAAGCACCTCATAAGCCTTGTTCATCACCACAATATCTGAAGGATTATTCACGTTCTCCACGCGAATAATTCCCTTCGTTCCACGAATAAAACCGCAGCGGTCTCCTACCTCCCAGTAAGAAGAAGTCATATCGGCCATCGCCTTATTATCAAACCATAAAGTAGTCTGTGAGACCTCATCCATACCTTGATCCGATAAACGTGCCGAAGTAACCAATTTCTCTACCTGAGCAGGCATAAACATGCTAATGAAGTTCAACGGATAAATACCAACGTCAAGCAAAGCACCGCCAGCCAATTCAGGATTCGTCATGCGTTCTTTCGTCATCATCGGATACGAAAGATTTGCACTCATCGAGGTAATATCACCAATAACACCAGAATCAAGAATATTCTGAATAATACCACGCGAAGGCACATAACGAGTCCAAATAGCCTCAGCACAGGTCAGCCCTGTCTCTTGTGACTTAGCAATCACTTCATGTGCTTCACGAGTATTCACAGTAAAAGGCTTCTCAATCAGCACATGCTTGCCAGCGTCCATACATGTAATAGCTTGCTCAGCATGGAAACGGTGAGGTGTGGCGATATAAACTACGTCTACGTCTGCATCAGCAAGCATCTCACTGTACGAACCGTAGGCAACTTCGACGCCGTATTCATCTGCAAAAGCCTGCGCACGTTCGAGTGAGTCGCGCGTAGCTACTGCATACAGTTTTACGCGGCCGGACCATCGCTCATCTTTTTCCATCATCTTTACAGTTGTAGCCATTTTTGTAGCGATCTTACCCGCACCTAAAATAGCGATATTCGTTATGAACGTCACTGTCCTATCCTCTCGGTAGTACTGTACTTTCTTACGGCGCTAAACGTCTCCTCAAGGCGTCCCCTCAAAAAACCTAAAATCTAAAATGCAAACTAACCGTTAAAGCCCAAACGCTCCAACTTCTTCGGATCGCTCTGCCAGTCTTTCGCAATCTTCACATGCAAAGTTAACGTGGACTTCATACCCACAATACGGTTAATCGGCGTGCGCAGTTTTTTCTTCACACGCACAAGGTTTTCCGCGCCTTTGCCCAAAATAATCGGTTTCTGGCTGCTGCGTTCAATATAAATCGAAGCATATACCTGAGCACGCCCTTCTCCATCAGAATCATCGTTATCAGCAGGATACACAATATCGTCCACAGTTACAGCCAAAGAATGAGGAAGCTCATCGTCTAACTGTTCAAGGAAAACGCCACGGATAAGCTCAGCAATAGTATCCTGTGCAGTTTCCTCACTCTTCTGCTCAGTTGGATACATTTGCGGACCTTCCGGCATCTGCTGAGCAAAAACAGCACGAACCTCATCCACATTGTCATATTCGCGAGCAGACACAGGCACGATCTCGGTGAAGTTTCCGAACTGATCCATGCCAATAAGCTTTTCCACTAATTCGGAACGGTTCAAGCCGTCAATCTTGGTCAGCACGCCAATGACTGGCTTCGTCCATTGCCACTGACCGTTCTCATCTTTGCGCGAGAATACTGAGCGCAGGCGCGATAGAATGCGCTTATCTCCCGAACCAATCTCCTGATCTGCAGGAAGCAAGAAAGCAATTGCATCAGCATCTGAGAGTGACTCATCAACCATATCGTTCAAACGCTGCCCCAACAAAGTGCGCGGACGGTGAATACCCGGCGTATCCACCAGCACAATCTGATACTCATCTGTGGTGAGGATTGCGCGAATAACTTTACGTGTCGTTTCAGGACGCGATGAGGTAATAGCAATCTGAGTTCCCATAAGAGCATTAATCAACGTAGATTTGCCCACATTTGGACGGCCTACAACAGCAATAAAACCGGAACGGTACTCAGATTCACTCATCTCTTATCCTTCACATAGTTTGCGCCTAGTTTTGTTCCATGCAACGCTTAGTTTGCGCTACGTGCAGTTAGTTTGCGCCGTGAAGCGCTTCGTGCACTTTTACTGCGGTTCTAATTCCTGCTGCGGTTTTACTACAGTTTTACTATATTAAAACCGCACATACTCTTAAGCGTTTATGTAAACACTTTACTCTGCGCCTGTTATTTTCTTGTGTTTGTTATGTTACTTTTGCTTATATTTTACGGTTGGTTTGTTACGCTTCTTTTACTGCGCTTCTTTTATAACGCGCTCCTGCGGCGCATTATCGTCCGAGCTTGTCTCGTTCTTTTCGATTGTATCAGCCATGGTATCCGCGATACGTTGAATTTCGATGGTTGACACCTTCTTTCTTCGCCCAGCTGAATCGATAGCTTTCAACTCCAAGCCGCGTGTTTGTGCACTTGAACCGACGATTGGGACTCTTCCTAATGCTTTAGTGAGTAAACCATAGGCTGTATCTACGTCATTTTCGTCGAGGTCAATCTCGAACAGTTCCTCAATATCGGTAATAGACGTACGCGCTGGCACACGCCACCCACCATTCGCCATGCGTTCTGGTTCGTGACGCTGCACTTTATCGTGCTCATCTTCCATCTCTCCCACAATCTGCTCGAGAGCATCTTCGATGGTGACCATACCCGCAATACCACCATATTCGTCCACAACAATAGCCACGTGCTGACGCTTTGTTTGCATGTCGTGGAAAAGATCATCCACTGGCTTGGACTCCGGAACAAGCATTGGTTCGCGCATAATCGTGTCGATTGTACGCTCTCCAGCCGCGGGATTAAATGCTGTTGCTCGCACAGCATCTTTTAAGTAGGCAATTCCCCTCAAATCATCAATAGTTTCACCTGTGACTGGCACGCGAGAAAAGCCCGATCTTGAGCAATCTTTGAGCATATCGGTGAGAGTTGTTGATTTTTCGAGAGAAAACATATCTGTTCGTGGCACCATAATTTCGCGCGTTAATGTGTCGGTAAGAATAAGCACGTTGCGCAGCATTTCAGAAATTTCCGGGTCGAACATATGTGCTTCAATCAGACGGTCGATTGTAGAACGCGCTTGCTCGTGATGGATTTGTTCGAGCTCTTCGTCATCTGAGAGAGTTGGACGTGACTGATTGCGCTCGCTACGTTCTGCAGCTACGCGCGGCATTAGATGCATAGCCCGTGCAATAAATGGTGCATAGTTAAGCAAGATTGTGACTGATTGCTGATTAGATGAGCGCGGAGAGATGAGTGCCGCAATTCCAGCGCTGATAAGGGCGAAGATTAGTCCAATAGTGATTTGCAGCCAAATACGCACGCCGAAGACGCCCGCGGCGGTGGCGATGAGCGCGCCGATGAGCACATTAGAGACGACGCGCCAAAAGGTGCAGGTGACCGCCGCACGGTGGCGATGGATGATGATGTTTTGGGCGTGGCGGATGCGCGCTAAAGTTTTCTTGCGCACAAAATCAGATTCTTCATTAGTGCGCACTTCCAAAATCAAATTATTTAAATTAGAGCGCGTCACTCGTGAAATAGCAGATTCGCTTGACGCCATAATCAGAGAAAACCATAGCAATCCCAACGAAATAACACATAAACTGACTGCAAGAATAATGGAAGTTACGCTCATTACTCGTCCTCCTGCTCAGAAAGTTCATAAGGCAAAACTTCTGTAAGAGTTCCTGGACGAGCAGCCAAGAAGGTCAATAACAGTTGACGTTGCAGACCAAACATCTCTCGCTCTTCCTCAGGAGTAGAATGATCAAATCCTGTTAAATGCAAACAACCGTGAATGGTCAGTAAGAGCAGCTCCTCAATAGTGGAATGTCCTGCACTTTGCGCTTGAACCGCCGCTACTGCCGGACACAACACAATATCGCCCAGCATTCCTTCCACGAGTTCCGTGCCGTTTCCTGGACGCAGTTCATCCATAGGGAAACTCATCACATCCGTAGGTCCCTCAAGATTCATCCATTTGAGGTGAAGCTCTTCCATGGCATCTGGTTCGTTAAAAATAATCGTTAAATCGCTATGTGTGCTCACATGCAACTGATCCATCACCCATAAACCAAGTTGTGAGAACACTTCTGGATCAATATTCCAACGACTTTCATTAAGAACATCTACGCTCATTTTGTACTTCTTGTCCTACTTATTCTGTCTTATTCTGTGTCTTGTGTTTTTGCTGTGCAGCAGTAAAGGCATCGTATGCACTCACAATACGTCCTACGAGGTTATGACGCACAACATCGTCAGAGCCGAGATGCACGAAAGCAATATCGTCAACGTCTCCCAGCACTTTTTCAATCTGTAATAATCCTGAACGATACACAGAAAAATCAACCTGTGTAACATCCCCAGTAATAACCATGCGCGTATTGAATCCCAAACGTGTTAGGAACATTTTCATCTGCTCAGGTGTGGTATTTTGTGCCTCATCTAAAATAACGTACGCGTCGTTAAGCGTTCGACCGCGCATATACGCTAAAGGAGCTACTTCAATCGTATTATCAGCAATATAGCGTTGCATACGCTCGTTTCCGAGCATATCGGACAAAGCGTCATAAAGCGGACGTAAATACGGATCGACTTTCTCATTAAGCGTGCCAGGTAAGAAACCGAGATTTTCGCCTGCTTCTACGGCTGGACGGGTCAAAATAATACGTCGTATAGCGCCGTCTTCAAACGCGCGGACTGCTTTAGCTACAGCCAGATAGGTTTTACCCGTACCGGCAGGGCCAATACCGAAAGTAATGGTATGCGATTCAATAGCATTAATATAGTCAACCTGTCCAGCTGTTTTCGGGCGGATAGGGACTCCGTGAGCCATCGTAATAACGCGAGGAATATGTTGACCGCCTATTGTTGTGCGCTGGCCAGATACAGAGCTTTTTACGTTATTTTCTGTGTGCGGACGACCGATAAAGTGTGGACGTTCATCTGGGAAACGCGGAGCAGATTGCTTTATTTTGCGCTCTTTACGGTCAGCTTTCTGACTGAGTTTATTCGAAAGTAAACGCTCAACATCGTCCACACTCAGCGGGTTCGTATAAGCGGTATCAATAATATTATTGAGAAAATCTTGAGCAGCTAAAGCGTCTGCCTCAGTACGCGCAGAACTAGATACGATAGCGATAGTATTGCCACGCACTACGAAAGTAAGATCCGAATATGCTTTTTCGATAAGCCGTAATATCTGATCTTCTGGACCACATACGCTTACAGGATTAAGTTCAGCAGGAATAGTAACTGTGCGAGTAGTAGTACCTGATTGTGCCAAACTTTATTCTCCTTCTAATTTTTGACCAGTCAGCACATGAGCATGGCAGTGGAACACTGTTTGACCAGCATCTTCCCCAGAATTAAAGATCAAACGGAACTGGCCGTTGTATTTTTCGTTAGCAATGCTTTGAGCTGTAGATACGATTTCAGCCAGCAAGCTTGGGTCTGCCTGAGCCACCTCGCTCACACGAGCAAAATGATTTTTAGGAACAACTAGAGCATGAACTTCTGCCTGTGGATTCAGGTCTGCGAAAGCGTATGTACGTTCGGTTTCCATAATTTTTGTGCTAGGAATTTCTCCCTGAATAATCTTGCAGAAAATGCAGTTGCTGTCGAGTGCCATTATTGCTCCTTACTTTACCCATAATGTACTGGTGTTTATTCTAGCAATATCGCACCATATTATGCGTAACGTTCCAACACACGGCTGAGCAAGGTGAGAGCTACGCTTCCTGCACTTGAAGCGCGTAAAATATTACTACCGATTACGCAGACATGAGCGCCTGCTGCAGTTAGCTGTGCTACCTCGTTGTCGCTGATGCCGCCTTCTGGTCCTACTGCAACCCAGATAGTGCATTCGGTATTCAGAGATTTGACATGTTCCTCGATGCGAGACCACGTATCTGTGGCATCTTGATGCAAAACAGCCACTATATCGCCCGCTTCAGTTGCTTGTTTAGTCCACTCGACCAGCTGTTTTGTTGTTTTCATTGATTCGAGCTGCGGCAAGAGAGCTCGTCGTGACTGCTCTGTGGCGGAGACGAGAACATCTTTCCATTTACGCAATGCTTTCTCAGCCTTATTTCCCTTCCATTGCACAATAGAGCGCTGAGATTGCCATGGCATAACAGAATCAACACCGATTTCTGTAGCCATTTCAATAGCTTGTTCGTCGCGTCCTGACTTCGCTAAAGCCTGAATAAGTCCGAGCTTTACGCGCGGAACTTCTATCTGGTCTATTGCCTCAATCATCACAGTTCCTGCAGCTGTGTCAGATACCCTTGCTGTAGCTACACGACCTAAGCCATCGGTTAAGCATAACTGCTCGCCTTCACCCAAGCGCATCGATTTTAATGCGTGCATGGAAATCGCGGACGGTAAGATGTACTGCTCGCCACTGTGAGCAGGAAAATCAGCAGGCTTATCGATATCTTGACGCACAACGAACATTGGTAAAGTCATGTTAAGCCTTTCTGCGGCGTAGCGGATGTGTAAACAAGCGGGCAATATAGTGTTTCAGCGAGATCATAAGAGCTGCTATAACAATAGTAATCATGCCAACAAAATCGGCCGGATAGAAACTAGCATGGAACATTGCTACCGTAAAAACAACAGAAGCTACTGGCTCTAATGAAGCAAGCAAACTACTTTGCACAGGCCCTGTGTAGGCAGCGCCTTTGAGGAAAAGCGTGTACGCAATAATAGTACCAACGCCGATGATGCCCAGATAACCAAGAATAATTGGACCATCCCAGATAAACTTTTCTGTCCACACGTGTGAGCCAAGGGAAAATAGACCACCACCTACAAGCATAGACATGCCAATGCTGAGAAGACTACCCCACTGCTGCACAATTTTGACGGGAAGAATAATATAAGCTGTGTAGGTGAAAGAGGAGAAAATTCCCCAGAACAAACCCTTTGGGTTAATAGCCAAAGAGTTAAGCTCACCGTGCGTGGCGAGTAAATACGTGCCACTCATAGCCAGAATTACAGCCAAGATTTCGAGGAGTGCTGGCGGAATGCGGTTTTTAAAGCAGGTGTATGCCAAAACGGTAACGGGTGTGAGATACTGCAGAACTGTTGCTGTTCCAGCGTTCGTGTAGTGGATGGCCTGCAAATAGGCGAATTGATTGGCAACGATACCGAAAATCGCGAACAGCAGCATGTCTTTGAGGAATGCAGGTGTTCGCATTGCTTGAACAATACTTTTCGGGTTACGCAAAGCAACGATAGCAACAAGTACTGCGCCTGCAATAACGAGGCGCAGGGAGGTTACCGCGTTTACTGAAATACCGCGTTGTAGTAAATATTGACCACTGACTCCAGAAATGCCCCACGCGATGCTAGCTGTAAGAACCATTGCGCTACCGACGATTTTTGGCGACATTGGTATCCTCCGATTTTTGTATTTTCGCTCATCCTTCGCGAACCAGCCTCAAGTATATGAGGGTGTATCTATATGTTCGAGCTATTTCTTAAATGCGGCGTTTCGCCTGATTTTTCAATGCATTTGCCCTGCTGGTAGACTCTCAGAATGTATATTCGACACGCCAATATGCATAGTCTGAAACTCTGTGGTATTCTTTCTAACTGTTGCTTGATGCACTTGCGTAAAGTACTGTCCGGGTGGCGGAATGGTAGACGCGCTAGCTTGAGGTGCTAGTGCCCATTTTATACGGGCGTGCGGGTTCAAGTCCCGCTCCGGACACAATTTCAAGGATACATTCACAATGTGTCCTTTTCTTTTTTCCCTAGTTAGTCTGGTTGATAAGCCTGATTTGGTTCTTCAGTTTTTAGCGGGGGTTGTGTAGGTTGCAGGTGCGTGGAAGTTGTGAGCGCACAACACTAACAATGCTCGCGGTCATCGTTGAGAGTGTTTTCGGTCTTCGTGCTATGCGTGAATCATGGACTGCTCTAGAGCAAGTCATGTTTCACGCTACGTTTTACCCCTGTTAGCATGATTAGAATACTCGTGAATCATGGAACGCTCTACCAAGTCACGCTTCATGAACCACCCAAAGACTCCTACACACCGCAAATAATAACCAGATAAGCCCAACCACAACCAAAACCCCACGAAAACCCCAAAAGACAGATTAAACCACGTCTTCTAAGAATATTTATTTGCTCAGGAATTGACATGAACAGTTTATGCAACTGACGCATCATCTCCCCTTATTCACAAAGGGCTACAACATAATGTGTAGCCCTTTGTGAATCGAACAATGTCCGACTTCATCACATGCAAAAGCGTATCAAAAATATTCGTTCAAAAAGAAATTAATCTTTGATGAGTATCATGGGTTGTATCTTTTCCAGCATCCTCCCCTCCTCGCGCTACCATCAAAACCATGCAGATAATCCATGTTGACAGCCTAGAAGATACGCGTTTACACGCCTACATCAATTTAACCGAAGTTCAGCTGCGTAATCGTTTAGAGCCAGATGAGGGTATTTTTATTGCAGAAAGTCCTAAAGTTATTGATCGAGCTTTAGCAGCCGACCGCGAGCCGCTTTCCTTCCTTGTCGAGGAGGCATGGCTCGAAGGCATGCGTTCAACTTTTGAGCTAGTCGATGCTCGCTGGGGCATGAATATTCCCGTTTTTGTGGCTTCTGAAGCTTTACTTAAACAATTGACTGGCTACCGTTTACACCGTGGCGCTATGTGTGCGATGCGTCGCTGGGAGTTGCCAAGTGTTTCTGATATTTGTGCGCATGCTCGGCGAGTAGCTGTTATGGAAAATATTGTTGACTTTACAAATGTTGGTGCTCTCATGCGTTCAGCAGCTGCTTTAGGTGTTGATGCTGTGCTCGCTACCCCATCATGTTTAGATCCGTTATATAGGCGTGCTATCCGGGTATCTATGGGAACTGTTTTTCAAGTTCCTTGGACGCGCATTGGCGGAGATAATCGTAAGAATTGGCCAAATCCCTCTATTGAGGAGCTTAAAGATTTAGATTTTACTACTGTTGCTATGGCTTTGACCGATGATTCTATAAGCATGCAAGAATTATCGGCACGTATACATAGCGCGCCTGAAGATCCGCAACATATTGAAAAAGTTGCTTTGATTTTTGGTACTGAAGGTGACGGATTGAGCCGATATACTTTAGCTGCCACAGATCTTACAGTAAAAATTCCTATGAGTCACGGTGTAGATAGTTTGAATGTAGCAGCTTCAAGTGCGGTAGCATTTTACGCAACCATGTAAAAAAATAAAGCCGAGACCTGTGCCTCGGCTTTATTCATGTCTTTAGTTTTCGTGGACGGAGTAAGGAGTATCTGGATTTTCTCCAATATAATCATCTTGGTCCACAACAGCTCCGGTGAGCTTACCGAGATTCTTCAAACCGTGGTAAACAATCAAAGCTGCAAAAGAGCCGATAGCGATACCATTGAAGCTCACGCCTTGAACTGCGAAGGTAAAGTTTGCAATACCCACAATCATGACTACTGCTGCCACCATCATGTTTACGGTCTTACCAAAGTCAACCTTGTTTTCTACCCAAATGCGCACACCGAGCATACCAATCATGCCGTAAAGCAATGTGGTTACGCCGCCAAGAACGCCGGTTGGAATTGTGTTAATAATAGCGCCAAACTTAGGGCACAAGCTCAAGATAAGAGCGAATCCTGCAGCAAACCAGTATGCCAATGTGGAATATACCTTCGTTGCTGCCATAACACCAATATTTTCTGCGTATGTTGTGGTACCGGAACCGCCACCCAAACCGGCGAGCATAGTACCCAAACCATCAGCAAACAATGAGCGACCAATCTGTGGATCATAGTCTCGACCAGTCATCAAGGACACAGACTTTACGTGACCAATATTCTCAGCAATAAGCACTAATACTACTGGCAGGAACATAAGCAAAATGGAGAAATCAACTTCAGGAGTATGGAATTTAGGTAGACCAATCCACGCTGCTTCTTTTACCGGTTGGAAGTCAACTTGCTGACGTACAACAGCATAAATATAACCAATCAAAACGCCGAGCAAAATATTCAAGCGACCAAGCATACCCTTAAACAAAACTGCGCACAGCATAACAGCAAGCAGAGTTACGAGAGCAGTATCTGGAGCGCTCTTAAAGTTATTCCATGCTGAAGGAGCTAAATTAAAGCCAATAATCGCTACAATAGCACCATTGACCACAGGAGGCATGATTTTATCAATCCATGCAGAGCCTGCGAAGTGCACGATAGCACCAACAAGGGCTAAAGCTAAACCTGTGCATAAAATACCAAAGCTAGCTACGCCCAAACCTTTATGAGCAGTAGTTACCGCAGCAATAGGTGCTATAAAACCAAACGAGCTACCTAAATAACTAGGTAGCTTGTTGTTATTAATAAGAAGAAATAGTGCAGTCGACAATGCGGTGAAGAACAATGTTGTCGATGGATCAAAACCCGTCAAAATTGGAACGAGGAATGTTGCACCAAACATTGCAATCACATGCTGAGCACCTACGCTCATTGTACGAATAATAGTTAAACGTTCTTCAGGCTCAATTACTTCGCCTGGAGCAATATGTTTTCCATCTCCATGGAGTTGCCATGTGAAATTCAACGACATAATCTCTCAATCTTTCTCTCAAAAAAGCGCTCCCAATCAGCTCAAGCATTATGTTATTAGCCTAAGCTCACTAGGAGCGTCTTTACTACATCGTTGAGATTTTATTGTAGCGCGAGCATGAGAATTTATGCGTATGCACGCGGTAAATTATTGAGATTAAAGCCCAGAGCGGCGAGTTGCGCTGCGCCTTCTTCTGTAATCATGTCCACATTCCATGCAGGTGTCCACGTCCAATCAACACGGAATTCCTCTACTAATCCAGCAAGAACAGCAGCACATTCATCTTCAATAAGATCGGTTAATGGGCATGCTGGTGTGGTAAGCGTCATAGTTAAAATAGCTCGACCGAGTTCATCGATTTCAATGCCATAGACTAAACCGAGATCAACAACATCCACACCCAGTTCAGGATCAGTAACCTGATGGAGAGCTTCCTTTACATCTTTAGCCGTTACCCTACCGATTTCATCAATGAATGTTAAGGTAACGCCTTTAAATTCCTCTGTGTTTTGTGTCTCAGTCATTTGGGATGCCTCCTTGACCTGAGCTTTTTTATATGATTCTTCTAGCATACCTGCTGAGGAAGGATTCTGGGCAATTTGTTGTGCAAGCTGTGAGTCATCAAAAACACGTGACACTGCATCAAGAATACTGCCCGAAGGTTGTGGAACCAGATTGTTGGCTGCCATAATCTTGTTTCTCCCTGATTTTATTGATTGATATGAGTGAGCGCTTGAGCGGCTGAATCTTTAAGACCTTCCCATCCTAAAAGAGCGCATTTAATACGCATCGGATAGCGCGATACGCCTTGAAAAACTATGGCATCGTCGAGCGATTCGATTTCTTCTTCATTTTCTAGACCTGCTCCACGTGATTCCATGAGTTTATGGAAGGTTCGGAACAATTCCATAGCCTCGTCGAGAGTTTTTCCAGCAACCAGATCATACATAATAGATAGGCTTGCTTGAGAAATAGAGCATCCTTGTCCGTCCCACATAAGTTTTTCAATGCGGATAGGTTCGCCGTTTTTTCCATTCGTAAGCTCTACCCGCACAGTTACTTCATCTCCACAGGTTGGATTGAATTGATGAGATTGTGCTGTAACGCAATACTCATGTTCTGCACTCAAAGTTGCATGTGCTACAGCATTATCTGATTTTTCTGCGTCCGCACTGGTAATGTCCGCTGCAAACTTCTGCTTACCATGAGGCGCTTTCGATGCTTCGAGAATAACCTCTTGATACATCTGTTCCAGCTCAGCATTACTCATTGACTCGAACATACAACTCCTCGTTTAGCGGTGGAAGAAACCGTATACTTCTGCAACAGCTTCTAAAAGACGGTCAATATCCTCATGCGTATTGTACACGCCTAGAGACACACGGTTAGACGCATACACGCCGAAATGACGGTGAATTGGTTGAGCACAGTGGTGTCCCACACGAATAGCAATACCGCGAGAATCAATAAACTGCCCCACATCATGAGGATGAACATCGTCAATCTCAAACGCTACAGTGCCTATGCGATCTGTTGTATCTGTTGGTCCTAAAATACGCACATGGTCAATATCTTGAATCTGCATAAGGTGTTCTACAAGCTCATGTTCATGTGCGGCTAGGTTTTCCATACCTAAGTCCATCATCCAGTTAGCAGCAACTCCTGATGCCACAACTTGAGCAACCGGCTGTGTACCCGCTTCAAATTTAGCTGGAGGAGCCATATATTGTGCCGGCTTATCTAACCATGCAAGCTCCACCATGGATCCTCCGAAATTCATCGGAGGTAGTTTTTCGAGCATCTCGCGTTTGCCATAGAGGAAACCAACACCTGTAGGTCCATACATTTTATGCGCGCTAAAAGCGGCAAAATCAACATCAAGTTCATGTACATCGATAGGAAGATGAGGAACGCTTTGGCAGGCGTCGAGTACAACTATTGCACCAACTTCATGCGCCCTACGCACAATAGCTGGAATATCGGTGGTAGCTCCCGTCACATTCGATATATGAGTAACAGCCACTATTTTCGTATGCTCAGTAATAACACGTGCAAGAGATTCAGAAGTAGTAACAATGCGTCCTGAATCATCTAAATCAAAGAAGTCTAAACGCGCACCTGTTCTACGAGCAAGCTCTTGGAAAGGTAAAAGAACTGAATGATGTTCTGCTCGAGAAGTTACAATGCTATCTGAAGGTCCTACAGCAAAAGGTTCTATACCGTCATGACTGGCATGATCAAAAGCATTAGCAAGCATATTCAGGCCAGCGGTTGCTCCCCCAGTTACAACGATTTCATCAGAACCTTCTCCATAATGCGCACCGATTAAACGTGCCACTGCGTAGCGGCCGTTTTCGTATGCATCCGTGCTCAATGATGCTAATTCGTGTGCACCGCGGTGAACACCTGCATTAATTGTGCTGTAAAACGCGGATTCAGCATTAATAACAGCCTGAGGTTTTTGAGAAGTAGCGCCAGAATCTAAGTACACTAACGGATATCCATGCACTTTCTGTGTGAGAAGAGGGAATTGAGAACGAATAGTGTTGCTATTAAATGACATGGATAACTCCTCATAACGTACGTAAAAATAACAATACAGCTTATGACGACGTTATGAGGAACATCGCCATAAGCTGAACAGTCTCTGGGTGTTTATGCCTGAGCAGACTCGGTTGTACCTTCTGGAAGATACTTGTCGTAACCGTGCTCTTCCAAATAATCAGCCAGTTCAGGACCTGCTGTTTCTACAATATGACCATCGGCAAATACATGCACAATATCTGGCTTAATGTACTTGAGAATACGGGTGTAATGGGTCACCATCATAATGCCCAAACCTGTATTGTCCTTTGCACGGTTCACACCTTCAGACACAATGCGCAAAGCGTCCACGTCCAAACCAGAATCTGTTTCGTCTAAAATAGCGAACTTCGGCTTAAGTAGTTCAAGCTGGAGAACTTCTGCACGTTTCTTCTCGCCGCCGGAGAAGCCTTCATTCACAGAACGAGTAGCGAACTTAGGATCCATACGAAGGTTCTTCATCGCTGCGTTAAGGTCCTTGGTCCACTGGCGAATAGCTGGAGCCTCACCATCAATAGCGGTTTTAGCAGTGCGTAAGAAGTTAGTCATTGCCACGCCTGGAACCTCTACTGGATACTGCATAGCCAAGAACAAGCCTGCCTGTGCACGCTCATCTGGAGTCATTGGCAAAATATCAACGCCATCGAGCAGAACTTCACCAGAATCTACTTCATACTTAGGATGACCAGCTAAGGTATATGCCAAAGTGGATTTACCGGAACCGTTTGGTCCCATAATAGCGTGAGTTTCGTTGGAATTAATCGTTAGGTTAACGCCTTTAAGGATCTGCTTGCGACCCTCGTTTGTCTCCACGGATGCGTGAAGATCTTTAATTTCAATAACAGACATGATTACCTTTCAAGACGGGCGTGAACAGTGTTCATTAAGTGCTCGGAAATCGCTGGAATATCGATTTGTTCAATCAATTCGTTGAAGAAGCCCGCAACCACAAGTTTTTGTGCTTCTTTCTCTGGAATACCGCGGCTCATCAGGTAGAACAGCTCTTCATCATCAAAACGTCCTACCGAGCTGGCATGTCCGGCGCCCACAATATTTCCATTTTCAATTTCCAAATTTGGTTCCGAATCTGCAATAGCGCCCGGCACCAAAATCAAGTTTCTGTTTAACTCGTAGGAATCTGTCCCTGGAGCAGTTGGCTCAATCAAAGCATTACCCACCCACGTGGAGTGTGCATCCTTGCCTGACAAAGCTCCCTTATAAATAACGCGAGACTTGCATTCAGGATGGTTATGTACCACCATAGTGCGATGCTCAATGTGCTCACCAGATTCAGAGAAGTAGATGCCAAGCATGGTTAAATCACCTTGCTCACCACCGAAATCCTGATCCATACGAATGCGAACCACATCACCGCCGAGGGTAACAACACTGTGACGCAAGGTAGCAGCCTTACCCACGTGAATACGATGATTACCCACATGCTTAGACTTATCAGACCATTCATGAATAAATGTGGTCGATACTTCAGAGAAATCACCAGTAGAAATCTCCACACCTTCAGCGATGTGTGCATCACCAAAGTGCTCCACAACCACGTCAGCATGCACATTGGCAGCCGTGGTAATCACTAAATGGAAACTATCTAAATCAAAGCTGGAGCTCGTAATCTTAAGCAGAACTGGAACAGCAGTATCTTCGGCAACATGCAGGTGCACGGCGCTCTCGCCACTGTTCCACTCAACTGCAGAAACGCGGTCGTTTGGCTTCGACACGCTACCGGCTGGAGCCTGGCTCTTACTAATTGTTTCGAGCGTTACGCCTGCTGGCGCGGCCGAACCATCAATCGAGCTAAGCTCATAGCGCAACTGACCTGCAGGTTCGAAAACCTCAGCAAACTCAGCGATACGCTCGACTGGGGTAAAGCGCCAATCTTCCTGCTTGCGCGTTGGCACAGCAAAATCAACAACCTCAAAAGAGCGAGGGTTGCGGTCTGCGCTCGACGGCATTGCTGCAGGAATCGCATACGGATTATTAGGGTCTGCAACAGGAATCTGAATTTCTTTACGTGTGTCCACTATCCCACCGATCCTTCCATCTGCAGCTCGACCAAACGGTTCAGCTCCAAAGCGTATTCCATAGGAAGCTCACGCGAAATTGGTTCGACGAAGCCGCGCACAATCATGCCCATAGCTTCCTTCTCCTCAATACCGCGACTCATTAAGTAGAACAGCTGATCTTCTGACACTTTAGATACGGTAGCTTCGTGAGCCATAGATACATCGTCTTCGCGCACATCCACGTGTGGATAGGTGTCGGAACGAGAGAAATCGTCTACGAGCAAAGCATCGCACACAACGTTGGAGCTCGAACCTTCGGCGCCCTTCACAATCTTGACCAAACCACGATAAGCAGAGCGACCACCGCCGCGCGAAATAGACTTCGCAACAATCGTGGAACTGGTATGAGGTGCTAGGTGAATCATCTTCGCACCTGTATCTTGGTACTGTCCCTTACCAGCAAAGCCCAAAGACATGGTTTCTGCCTTGGCATAAGGTTCTGCCAAAATACATGCCGGATACTTCATGGTGGCCTTGGAACCGATATTTCCATCCACCCATTCCATGGTGCCTCCTTCGCGCACGTACGCACGCTGGGTAACCAGGTTGTACACGTTATTCGACCAGTTCTGCACCGTGGTGTAGCGCACGCGAGCATGCTTTTCTACAATAATTTCCACGATGGCAGCATGCAACGAATCCTCAGAATAGATAGGAGCCGTACAGCCTTCTACATAATGCACGTAGGAGCCTTCGTCGGCAATAATAAGCGTGCGTTCGAACTGACCCATAGCAGGAGTATTAATACGGAAGTACGCCTGCAGAGGAATTTCTACATGCACACCCTTTGGCACGTATACGAAGGAACCACCCGACCATGCTGCGGTATTCAACGCGCCAAACTTATTGTCTTCTGGAGAAACAACCGTACCGAAATACTTCTTTACGAGGTCTGGGTATTCGCGCACTGCCGTATCGGTATCGACGAAAATAACGCCCTGGGCAGCCAAATCGTCGCGAATGGAGTTGTAGATAACTTCTGATTCGTACTGTGCTGCCACGCCAGAGACCAGACGATTCTTTTCTGCTTCTGGAATACCTAAACGATCGTATGTGGTGCGGATATCGTCGGGAAGTTCTTCCCAGCTCTTCGCCTGCTTTTCAATAGGCTTCACATAGTACTTAAAATCGTCGGCATCAAAACCAGATAAGTCGACTCCCCAATCTGGCATTGGCTTGTCTACGAAAGCTTTATAGCCTCGCAAACGCATCTCCAGCATCCAATCAGGTTCACCCTTGTCTGCCGAAATTTCTCGAACAACGTTCTCATCAATACCCTTTTTAGCAGCTTTACCTGCTTCGTCAGAGTCATGCCAACCGTAGCTGTATTCACCAAACTGAGAAATCAGCTCGTCATCTTGCTGAAGTTTCTCTGTGTTTACACCACCGCGGGCATCGATGTATTTATTCATCTCTACATCTTCGTGAGACACGCGTCACCTCCTTAAAACATCCTCTAAGTTCCCATTGTACGGGCGTTGAGAAGTCTTTTTCTTATAAGCGAACACAAAGCGCCACAGATGTGACAATACTCACAACCGTGGCGCTTGGCTCGTTCGAACACTTAAAAACACTTAATTAAGCGTTCTTATGCTTGCGATCTACGGCAGCCTTCACCAAACCAGCGAACAGTGGGTGTGGCTT
>ERZ507066.320-NODE-320-length-16781-cov-5.12968_pt1 | contig 16781 bp, 14 predicted proteins | sample MGYA00512866_ERZ507066 | MGnify/ENA metagenome assembly ERZ507066
ACGACGCTCTTCCGATCTTGTCAAGAACTGTTGGTAGCGTCTGTTCCACGCATTGAGTTTGACCATCTATTCAACGGCTTGATCACAAGTGCTGATTGTTAAGAGTTGCTTAGCTAAATCGTACAGATTAACTCCTGCTTGGGTTCGTGGCTGTGTCGTTGTTTTGTGTTTGACTTGGCAAAACTCATGGAAAGTGCAGTGTTGTACCCTGCTTGTGGGTCAATGTGTTTTAATGCGCGGGTAAGACCTGAACCACCATCGCATACCACGGCATCAGCAGGAGCGACACGAGAGAACAGTGCTCTCTATGATTGTGTGTTCTCGTTTCTTGCTACGTACCAACCTAGGACATCACACGTGGTACACGCGATCAAAACGACCAGATTACGTGATAGGTAATTCCCATCAACGAATGCCATGTGATGGACTTGGTTGACTAGATTAGACACGGGTCATAAATGTTAAAACTGAGCAAACTTACGCCGCGCGTTACGCGACCGTGACCGGGCAAATCCGTATACCGTAATCGGCTCGTGATAAAACGTAAGAATTCGTTAAAGTAACGAGCATGAATATCGTTAGACCAGATCTGACTAGCACCACAATGGGCACGGCGATAACGCTGGCGTCCGTTACTGGTAGTGTCCCATTTTTGTGTGTTTGACAAATTTTGCATCCAGGATTACCTATCCTCTCATTCAGTACCAGTTCAGCAACGATTTACACGCGTCAGCACACTAAAAAATCCCAATAAAACCAACACGAAATGTCCAACCTAAAACTCGAGTCACAACCAGTTCAAACCCCTGAAAACCGCGTCATCGCAACAAAAAACAAGCAAAAACCAACACGAAATGTCCTATAAGCCACGCTCGGTACGTTCAGCGTGCGCGTAAACAAAAAACCTCCACCAAAGTGGAGGTTTTATCTGTGCGCCGAACAGGATTCGAACCTGCAACCTTCTGATCCGTAGTCAGATGCTCTAATCCGTTGGGCTATCGGCGCAGTGCTAGAAGCTCAGTGCTTCAAGCAACTCGTATATAATAACCACTCCTTGCTAAGGTGTGCAAGTCGGCGTGTCGCATCTGTCTGGGGTGATGTTGTCGTTGTGTTGTCGCTACGTTGTCGTGACGCTCTCTTTGTGCTGTCATTATTGGCGCATACAGTGAAATCTCCTCGAAAATCCAGTGTTTCTACGGTAAAATAGGACAGTTCACTGATGGTAGATAGGATTTTCATGACAGCACAGCCGCGTAAGCATCGCCAACCTCGACCAAGTAGCGCCTCGCGACGTCAAAAACAATCAGTTTTTCTCGTAAATATTAAACGTATTGCAGCTTCTGATCGTATTTCTGGCATGATTATGTTGGCTGCAGCACTGATTGGTTTTATCTGTGCTAATCTCACGTTTACCTACCCAGTCTTCGAATCTGTGCGTGAAACTGTTATTTCCATCCCGTTTTTGCATCTGCATTTAACTGTTGATCAATGGGCTCAAGATGGTTTGCTGACTATCTTCTTTCTTGTTGTTGGATTAGATTTAAAAAGAGAGCTGACTACGGGCTCGCTTTCAGATATGAAGGCGGCTGCTGTTCCCATGATTTCTGCTGTAGGAGGCATGATAGCGCCTGCTCTTATTTTTGTGAGTGCGGTTGCTCTTGCAGCCGGTATTCATGGTGGAGTAGAAAGTGTTGCGAACGGTCAAGTTTTTTCCTTGGCACAGGTGGCTAAAGGATGGGCTGTGCCAACTGCTACAGATATTGCTTTTTCTCTGGCGGTTCTGTCTCTGTTCGCTAAAGCCATTCCTGGCACATTGCGTGCTTTTCTTATGACGCTTGCAACAGTTGATGATCTGTTAGGCATTATTATTATTGCCATTTTCTTTTCAGAATTGCATCGAGGCTGGTGGGCGTTTGGAATTATTGGCGGAGCTGCTTTGTGGGCTTGGTCTATTCGCCGACGCAACGTACCGTGGATTCTTGTTGCTTTGGCTGGTTTCTTTATGTGGTACAGCATGCATGAATTAGGAATTCACCCGACATTATCTGGTGTGCTAGCAGGACTTCTTACGCCTGCACGCCCTGTTTTTGCAGAGCATGATGCACGTGCAAGTCGTTATTTACATAAAATCGAACCGCTGTCCGCTCTTTTGGCGTTACCGATTTTTGCTTTCTTTGCCACTGGTGTGCATTTCGATGAGTTAAGTCTTAAACTTTTCACCTCGCCTTTGGTTGTAGGCGTTATTGCAGCTTTGGTTATTGGTAAACCGCTAGGAATTTTGCTCTTTTCATGGATTTCTACGCATCTTCTGCGTTTTAGATTACCGGCAGGTTTGAAAGTGCGCGATCTTCTTCCAGTTGCTGCAGCCTGCGGCATTGGTTTTACTGTCGCTTTCCTTATGGCTTCCTTAGCTTATGTGCAGCCTGAGTTAAGTAACGAAGCGCGCTTTGGCGTTCTGATTGGTTCAATCCTGTCCGCAGCTATAGCAGCAGTATTATTGAAGCGGCAATCTGATGCGTTTGCTCGTCGTGCAACCGATGAGGAAGGTAGATAAATGCGTTTTACTTCAGAATTCGATACTGATGTTGAAAAAATGGCTGCGGACCAAGTGATGTCTGCACGGGATATTCAACGTTTGGAATTTATTCGCGAAGAGTTTCGCCAAGGTTTTGAACTGCTGTCTGATTTAGGTCCTGCGGTATGCGTTTTTGGATCAGCTCGCATTAAGCCTGATTCTTCTGAATACGAAGACGGACGTGCTCTTGGTTCGCTTCTAGCAAGCAAAGGATATGCGGTTATTACCGGCGGCGGCCCGGGAGCTATGGAGGCTGCTAATAGAGGCGCATATGAGGCTGGAGGAACCTCTATAGGTATTGGCATCGAATTGCCTCATGAACAGGGGATTAATCCTTACGTTAATGTTGGTATGCAATGCCATTACTTTTTCACGCGAAAAACCATGTTTATGCGTTATTCAGACGGTTTGATCGTGTTACCTGGGGGAATGGGTACGCTTGATGAACTTTTTGAAGCCTTGACTTTAGTGCAGACGCATAAAACAGCAGGCCGTGCTATTGTGCTGTTTGGTTCTCAATATTGGTCAGGTTTAATTGATTGGTTACGACATACGGTTGCTTCGTCCGGCAAGATTAGAACTGAAGATATAGATCAGCTGGTTATTACAGATGACATTGATTATGCTGTGCGTGTAGCAACACGAGAAGATGAGAAAAAATAAGGCTGTACGCCTGAGCGTACAGCCTGTACATGTTTTATTGATGAACTACAGCCATGAGAACGCCAGTAGCGATTGATAGGAGAGCTGTAGTGTACATCTCATCGTGCATCAGCTCGTCAATAACGCTTCGCAAAATAACAGCTTTATCGTGACGGTCAGCTGGGTTTGGAACTCCGCCCTCAGACTTTTCATCAGTCAAAGCCATAACGTCGGTAAGAATAAGCATGCCGCCATCACGTAATAAGCGTGCAACTTCATCACGCGCTATTGCATAATTCTCAGCCTCTGACGACACAATAATCATATCGTAATCGTGGGCGTTGAGTCGATGTAAGAAAGTTTTAACGTCTGTGCTCACACAACGCATGCGTGTATGAGGTGAACGTAGAGAATCAAAAATAGAACGCGTGCGTTGAGCATCGTCAGCAGATGGTGTAACAACAGTGAGCTGACTGGCTTCACCTAAACCATGCGTTAATACTGGAATTTCAATACCGCTATCTAATCCAATAATCAACACATTGCGTGCCTGTATAAGCTGAGCTTGCATACCAATAAAAGCCGCAAGAGAACTCGATACTACGGTGCTTTTATGTGCTATTTGAGCACGCACAGACTGGATGTCTGCTGTATCGGCAGACATGCTAGTTTCTTCAATGAATTGCCATGCTTGCGCAATATGAGAATATGTTGAGCTGTTCATATGCACATTGTATCTTTAAGCTATGAGTTCGCACAGTTTAGAAACGCCCACACAGTCAGAACCAAGTTTTTCGCAGCGCGTCTACGCTGTTGTGTGCCAAATCCCACGAGGCAAAGTAGCAACCTATGGTCAAATCGCGCGTCTTATAGGCTCTCCTCGCAGTGCTCGCTATGTTGGATACGCTTTGCATGGCAATCCTCAGCCAGGAGTTATTCCATGTCATCGTGTTGTTTTCAAATCTGGAGCATTAGCTTCAGGTTTTGCTTTCGGTGGTCCAGATGAGCAGCGTCTATTGCTGGAAGATGAAGGCGTAGTATGCACACTCAAGGATGGCGAATTTATGGTGGACTTAGAGAAGTATCAGTGGTATGACTAGACGTTTTATAGGGATCATGTGCTGGGTGGCATACATCGCTCATATCGGTAGCAGAGACTAATACAGATGCCTTATGATTAGCAATAAGGCGATTGCAACCAGAATTATATGGTTCATGAATATTGCCTGGAGCAGCAAGAACATCACGATTCATAGTTGCTGCCCACGTAGCCGTATTCAAAGCTCCAGAGCGGTGTTGCGCTTGAGCAACAATAAGAGTGGATCCTAAAGCTGCAATCAGACGATTCCTTTCTAAAAAACGGTATGGTTCAGGAACAACATCAGGAGCTAGTTCGCTAATAATAGCTCCCTCGCTCTGTAGTATGCGTTCAAACAGAGTAGTATTACGTGTAGGTCCCATATGATGCAGACCTCCAGCCATAATCGCAACAGTTCTGCCTGGCTCATCTAAAATATCGCTTGCTGCTAAAGCTCCCCAATGAGCTGCAGCATCAGCTCCAAGAGCACCGCCAGACACAACCATATGCCCATGCATCGCTGCGTATTTTCCCGCATGGAAGGCTACATAACGACCATAAGCATCCACAGAACGTGAACCTACAATACTTATCGGTGCATCGCAGGAACATAAAGCATCAATACTTCCCAAACCCCACAAGCATAGAGGAGCTTCAGAATCGGTACGAGTGGAAATATGATTGAGCTGTCTTGGCCAATATGGACTCGAAGCATCAATAATCCAATATTTATAGTTACACGTCATAGCATTGGCTAAAGAAGATAAACTCATACGAGCATACGGAGCTAAAGCATGTAACCACGATAATAAGCGTTGCCGTAGTTGGGGTGCTAAATCACTTGTATGCGGTTCTTGAGCCAAACACTGCAACAAATCTGAATAATCAGGCAACGTAAACCCAGTACTGTAACTAATACTCATCTCTTGGAGTCGTTGTATAAGAGCAATGCTATTACCTCCACGATAATGTTTCGCTAAATATGCAGACAGAGAATCCACACCATTACACGCGAAACTGAGCACCGCAAGAGCAACAGCTTCATCAGTTGGCTTGTACATATCATCCTCCTGAACAATATAAGGTATGAGCATTTGCAATATCTGCATCATCTGGTTGAGCTTTGCCCTGAACATCGGTAAGAGTCCACGCTACACGCAGTATTTTGTGGGCTCCGCGTATAGACAGAGTTTCGGCTTCAAGCTCTGCATTCAAAGACGCAATAGCAGATGATGGGGTATGCTCCATTAGCCACGTTCCAGGAGCTTGAGCATTTACAGACCAACCTAAACCCCGATATCGTGCAGCACTGCGTTCACGCGCCAGACGCACATTTTCTCTCATATGTTCAGAATCCCAATGTTGATGATCGCCAGATAAAGGACTATACATATCTGTGGGAGCAGAACTTGAAGACAAAGCATGCACAGAGCGTACATTAATTTTCATATCAAGCCTGTCACGTAAAGCACTAGAAATCCGATGACGATACCTGCGTAGTTCAGCAGATGAACATATGCACTCACCATGAGGTGACCATAAGCGACCACATGGGCAAGGATTCTGTGCCAGAATAAGTTGAAAACGTGCAGGATAGTTGACGTGACCACGCACGCGAGCCACTGTAACATGTCCACTTTCTAGGGGAGTACGTAACGCCTGCATCACCGCACGTTCACACTCAGGTGCTTCATCAATAAAAAGCACACCATGATGAGCCTGAGTCATAGCACCCGGCACAATCGTATTCCCAGCCAATCCACCTACTAACGACTTGAGCGTAGCATTGTGGTGTACACTCACAAACGGGGGAGTGTGGCTTAAAGGGAAATGTACAGGCTTACCTTGAGCGGAACGAATACATGCCAATTCCAACGTATCCTCATCGTCAAGATCAGGAAGAATAGAAGGAAGCCGTGACGCAAGCATTGTTTTACCCACACCAGGAGGACCTTGCATCAACACATGATGCCCACCTGCAGCAGCAATCTGCAGAGCATATTTAGCATCTTCATGCCCAATCACATCACTAAAATCGTTGGTCTTGTCCTCGCAGCTAGTGTGAACGAAATCATCAGAATCATTATCGATCTGCTGAAAAAGAGTCGGAGCTGCCGCCGGCGGTGGTGAGCCAATCAACGTAACAGGAGCCCCTAAAATCTTCAACGTTTCGTGAATACTCGACACGCCGATAACATCAATACCTGTAACAGTCTGAGCTTCATGCTCGTTAGCCTGAGGAAGAATCACGCGAGACATTCCCATCGCGCGAGCATGGAGCACAATCGGTAAAGCCGCCACAATGGGCAGAACAGAACCATCCAGACCCAATTCACCCACGATAACTGTGTCCTCCAGAATGGATGAGCTAATGCAGTGCATAGCGCTAAAAATGCATATGGCAATACTCAAATCAAAACTCGAACCATGTTTCCTCAAAGATGACGGAGACAAATTCAGTGTAATTCTCGTTTGCGGCCACCGAAAATTCGTTGTCTTACATGCAGATTTCACGCGCTCGCGTGCCTGAGTGAGCACAGCATCGGGCAAACCAACAATTGTGAACTGTGGTAATCCTTGAGAAATAAAACCCTGCACAGTAACGGTATCTGTGTGCATGCCGGTTAAAGCTACAGTGTAAACACGTCCGATATTCATTACAAAATCCTCCTTACATGCGTGAGACTTCGCACGCGGAAATTGCATACAATCATGCCAATAGCATCAAAACGTATAATTTGAGGTGTTTTCGTATGATGTTGAGCAAGCCATGCAACAGCCGCTTTACGCATATGCCAACATTTCGTTGGAGTAATAGCTTCTAATGGATCTCCAAACGCGTCATCGCGTCTCGTCTTAACTTCGAGAAAAACTAAAATAGGAGTTGAACTGTTTTTATCTGCAGGAGCCAAAGCAATAATATCTATTTCTCCAAAACGGCACCTCCAGTTTCTATCAAGAATGCTCCACCCCATATTTTGCAAATATTGGCATGAATAATCTTCACCAAAACGGCCTAAATCCTGAGCATGCGTGCGCGTCATTGCAGACGTTGCTAATTGTGTTTGTGTAGTCATATATCCAGTTCAGCACAGATTGGTAGTAAATCACGAAGAAAAATGAACATGTGAACCAATGTGAATAACACACTGTGCATAACTGGGTAAGATGTGAATAACTAGACGCTATAATATCCGCAGCGCTTAGAAAAAAGGGAGCCTCCTATAAAATTACCTATAAAACTAGCTATAAAACTAGCTATAAAACCCCGATAAAACCATCGATAAAACCACTAATAAAGCTTTCCTCAAAGAACCTCATATAAAACCGCGCGAAAAGCCTGCTACATCTAAGCCTATAAAAGCCAAGCAAGCACAGAAATATGCGAAACGCTCACCGAGCATTAAACCCGATGAGCGTTTTAATGAGCGTTTTGGAGAGCTTTTACAGATATCTCGTTACAGAGAGCCTTTGCAATGTATTTGCTTAACAGCTGTCCGTTTATCGTGCCCCTGCTTGGGCATTTACGAGCCTTTCCAACGTACCTGCTTTACGGCAGTCCGCTTAGCATAGTACCCGCTTTACAGCACGCCCTTTTACAGAGAGCTTTACATCCGCCTGTTTTATCGTTCGTTTGCTTTACAGCGCTGCTGACCTAAGCCGAACCAAGACGTACCAGCCCGTAAAACCAGCCCAGCCCGTAAAACCATCCTGTGCACGAAATCCTGTTAACCAAAACTCCCTTACTTCACTCTTACTCAACTAAGCCAGTCAACTCTCCGAGCACAAGCTCAAAGCTCACGCCTCGTTCCTCAAAGTGAGGCTGGTTGCGTGTAGAAGCCATTGCCTTGCGCACAAACTCGCCTGCAATACGAGCAGCTTCATCTAAAGGTTTGCCGGCGAGCACAGCACCGCTAAGAGAGGATGCGAAAGTATCGCCCGTACCGTGAATCATATATGGCAACTTCTCGTGGACAAGCTCAATCTTTCCAGCAGAACGTGTGTTTTCATTAGCCACGTAATTGCGCAAGTTTCCATCTTCGCGGTCGATGCCCTTAAGAACAACATTATGAGCGCCCAAATCAAGCAAAGCATCAATAATGGTATTAACCTGATCGTCAGAAATATTCTGACCAGGATACTCGCTGTCAGTCAAAATAGATGCTTCCGTTAGGTTAGGCATCAAAATATCTGCTCCCACAGCTAAACGCTTCGTTGCCTCGCACAGCTCCTGAGTGTAGGTAGGATACATATGTCCGCCGTCGCCCATAACTGGGTCAACTAAACGCAAAGCATGAGGATATTCCTTGTATAAGCGTTCTACAAGATCAACCTGTTCAGGCGAACCCAAGAAACCGGAATAAACGGCATCTAAGTCAACGTTTTCTTCTTTCCAAGCGTCAAGATACTCAGACAAAATAGACGTCGTGTCATGGAAAGTGTAGGTTTTATACAAAGTATGTGCTGAGAATAGAGCGGTTGGCACAGGACATACATCGCAACCTGCAGCAGACAAAATAGGGATGGCTGCTGTCAGAGAGCATTTGCCGTACCCACACATATCATGAACAGCTGCTACGCGAGGAATATATACCGGATTTCGCTGGTAAAGTACGTTTTCGTTTGTCATAAAACTTCACACCTTCATATGAATGTATCGAGGCTTGCAGTGACGCTCACTTTCATGCATTTCATAGTTATATTTCATGCTCAGCGAACTTCGCTACAACACACACTAGCGCAGTAAGTAAACTTTTTCCAGGTGGTTTTACACGCTGAAACCGTGTTTTTTCAACGCCTGATAAAAGGCTATAAGCAAACGTGATAATAAAAAGTGCGTGTTTTCTTCAAAACAGTCGTACATTGGTGTCCATCAGCTTTCCACTGACACTTTGAAACTGACACTTTGAAAGGACACATCATGACTGATACCAACTACCGTTTCGAAACCCTCCAGCTGCACGTAGGACAGGAAGAAGCTGATCCAGCAAGCGACGCTCGTGCTGTACCGATTTATCAGACCACTTCTTATGTTTTCCATAACTTTGATCATGCAGAGGCTCGTTTTGGTTTGGCTGATCCAGGTAATATTTATGGACGTTTGACTAACTCAACACAGGATGTTTTTGAAAAGCGTATTGCTTCCTTAGAGGGCGGCACGGCTGCTTTGGCTGTATCTTCTGGCGCTTCCGCTGTTTTCTATGCTGTGCGTAATATTACTGAGGATGGCGATCATATTGTTGCTGCTAATACAATTTATGGCGGTACATACAATTTGCTTGCTCATACACTTCCACGTGATGGCGTAAACACCACTTTCGTTGATCCTTCTGACCCTAAGAATTTCGAGGATGCCATTCAGGAGAATACGAAGCTGTTCTTCTTTGAGACTTTTGGTAACCCAAACTCTGATTTGGTTGATTTTGAAGCTATTTCTGAGATTGCTCATCGTCATAACATTCCAGTTATTGTTGATAATACTTTCGCGACTCCATACTTGTTCCGTCCATTTGAGCATGGCGCAGACATCGTTGTGCATTCCGCAACGAAGTTTATTGGCGGACACGGCACAACTTTGGGTGGTGTGATTGTTGAAGGTGGCAACTTTGATTGGGCTGCAGTTCCTGGAAAGTTCCCAACTTTGACTACTCCAGATAACAGCTACCACGGTTTGAACTTCTATGAAGCTTTGGGCGGAGCTGCTTTCGTTACTCGTGTCCGTGCAATTTTGTTGCGCGATACCGGTGCAGCAATTTCTCCATTCAATGCATGGATTTTGTTGCAGGGCACAGAAACCTTGTCTTTGCGTGTGGAACGTCACGTAGAGAACGCTTTGAAGGTTGTGGAATATTTGCGCAACGTTCCAGAAGTTGAGTCTGTAAGCCATCCAAGTATTGAAGACCGCGCTGATCATGAGCTCTACACCAAGTATTTCCCTAATGGAGCAGGTTCCATCTTTACCTTCGATATTAAGGGCGGTAAGGATGCAGCTCGCGTCTTTATTGACAATTTGAAGCTGTTCAGCTTGCTGGCGAATGTTGCAGATGTGAAGAGCTTGGTTGTGCACCCAGCTTCTACCACACATTCTCAGGAGACCGAAGAAGAACTCGCATCTCAGGGCATTACTCAGTCCACCATTCGTCTGTCTATTGGTACCGAACATATCGATGATATTTTGGCTGACCTTCAGGCTGGTTTTGACGCAGTACGTGCTGCAGGCGTAGCGCAGTAAAGTAACCAGATAATCTAAGGATTTCTAAACAACGTTGCTTTGCGCATTGCGTAATGTTCCCCTTTATCGAACAAGCATATTGTTACGGTGAAGGGGAATTTTTCTGTTTCTTGGAGTTTGACGTGAACCCTGTTTAGTGGACAGTTATTCTTCTTTATGACACGTGTCATAAAGAAGAATGCTGCAATATCGAGCAGGAAACACTGTAACGATGTATAACTGATGTGGTCGCAGAATTGACGCTTGAGATTCTATTGAATATTGTGAATGAATCCTTGTACTCACATGTGTTATTCAAAAAACAAGTAAACTAACACAAACTCTACGGACACATAAAATGGTGTATAACCTCGTTTTCTGTTGTATCGTTCGTAGCTGTGCTTAGCGGTGAATGGTAAAGTTTTTACCAGCTCTGTTTTGATAGGGTAAACTGCTTTAATGAGTAGTGTTATCGATAGCGGTGAAAGATACAGCACACGAAGCGAAATAAATCACTTCATAAATTCTTGCTTGGATTACATGCGAGTTGTCGTGTTATATGTGGTGTTTGAGCAAATTGAATAACTAACCAAGAGGGCGTGTCAGGAATTTTGTGCATGTGGTTTTATTGGATCTGGCTCGCAGGCGCAGGGTTTGATTATGTAACTGAGTGTAAGTGACACTGATATTCGGCAAGTCATACCTGTGAGATGGTACTTGATGAGCGAGGTTCTTCTGTGGGGTATGCGAATTCGTATGCTCCCAAACATGACGTGTTCAACGTAGCCCGATTGGGAGCAGCGTGCTGCACGAGAACGACGAAAGGTTATGGTGTGCACAGTATATCGGCTAACCTTTTTTGGTTGACTGTGTGATGAACCAAGATATCCTAAGGTCAAGCACAACCTCATTGTGAACAGCCTCAAGACCCTGAAAAATAACTCACCATAGGGCAACCTACCACTTACACAAAATTCCTGATGCGCCCAACCAAGGACAAAATCATTTACGAAAAAATCTCGCAAGTTCAGTGCTTACAATAATCATGCATGAACACTTTACAAACCGAGACAGCAAAACCATAGATTAAGCATCTCAAACTCAGTACACTCCATACATATGAGCGACATGAACCGAATGGCTGGAGCTGTGTCGAGCAAAAACTTGCTAAACGGTAATGTAGGTCTTAGAAGAAACACGCGGCATCTGGCATTCGAACAAAAACGGGAGCGTATACGAAAGATTTAGACTGCAAGTAATGAATCCAAGTAATCCTGAGCGAGCACATATGCTGCTCCAATAATGGCTTGTTCAGGCGTGCATTGACTTTTTATAACCATGCGAGTGCCTGACACGCTCGAAACACCTGACACGCTCGATACACTGGCTGCTCCAGTAACTCCCATGCCCACTGCGTCCGCAGCGCCCGCTGAACTTGCAAGCATTTTCGGTGCTAAAGCACGCACTCGGGCACGAATATCCGATAAATCAGAACTATCTAAATAGCGAGCAACTTCACCGCCCAGAATAACGGGCACATTCACAATCATTTGAATGTTATGAATCAATAATGCCAAAGAATCCATGTAGTTACTTAGCACTTTGGCATGCGTATAATCTCCATCGCGCACATGATCAATAAACTCTCGAACATGCGCATCGCGAATACCCGAAGCAGATAATAACGCTTGCGAGCTGCAATACAGTTGAGCGCAACCGTACTGCCCGCATTCACAACGCTGGCGAGGCTCAGCAGAAGAAGCAACAGAAACAGAAGAAGCAACAGAAACAGAAGAAACAGCAGACACAGCAGGGTACAGCCGCGTATGTTCAGCAAAAACAGCGGAACGCATGTACCGCCCACCGCGGATGAACGCGCTGCTCATCGTGGCATTCAAATACAAGCACGCAGCATCCGTAATACCAGGGTTGAAAAGCGTTTCCGCAGCAGCCAAAGCAAAAGGCTCTCTCATAATGCGCACAGGATAACTCAGACGCGATTCGATGGTTCGGCGCAGTCGTGCTTCGCTCGCTTCGTCTAACGCAGCATGCGAGGCAACGGTCACACCAATCCCGCGCAAATGCCGCGTATCAATCTGACTGCTTTCAATAAACGATTCAATAGCCAAAGCTAAACCGTCGTAAAAATCACTGGCGCCAAAACTATCTAAGCTCACCGACTGACGCGATCCAACATCTCCGCGCAAATTGGTAGATACAAAATGAGCAGTTCCCTTACGCACAAGCACACCCACACAAATGCATCGCGAATACGCGAAAGCATAAGCGTCAGGGCGGCGTCCTCCCGTAGAATTAAACACGCCGTGAGATTGCGTTACGTAGCGCAGTTCGTGTAAACGCTTCAGAGCCGAAGCTATCGTCGGCATACTTATATTCAATTTTTCGGCGAGATGCGCGCGCGAAATACCTTCGTGTGTAATAATCGTGCGCAAAACAGCATGTTCTGTATGGCTGAGCCGTTTAGAATTGAGACGCTGAGCATTCATACCTGAACTTTAGCATGAGCGCTTTTACAAGTTTCGATCCACGTATACGGATACTGCAGACACCGCAGAAACTCCTAATACTCAATCAAATGATTCTCATACATATACGACACAATATGTTGCCTGTTTTCCCCGTTAATTTTCTCTAAAATATGGTGTACGTGTGTTTTTACTGTCTCAACGGTAATCGTCAGCGCTTGCGCAACCTCTTTATTATGCTTTCCCATCGCTATTTGTTGAGCTACCTCAAGTTCGCGCTTAGATAGTTGTGGGCAATTGTCTGTAGACTTTAGCGCAGCCTCAAATATGGGGTCACTCGATATATAGTAGTTCGATATATAGTTCTCGAAATCTCTATTGTGATTATCTGTCAACATTTCGTGCGTAATGATTTTCTCGGTTATGTGATTACTGAGAGCATGTGTCGAAGATGTTTTACTGTCAGTAGCATTATCGCTGGCTATCTGCATAAATTTAGTTTGATTATCTTTTATATGTATGTCTTTGTGCTGATGAGCATCGTTGTCCTCTGCAACGTCGTCGTGCATTTCCTCTGAAACTTCCCGATTATTAGTAACATCATCGCCAGCAATGGCATGTACAATTTCCTGAGCTAAAGGAATATCCGAAACCCCACCAATGCCATATACCGTAGCGCTTTTGGTCTCAAGACTTTTCATGGAGGTAGCGGGCATTAATAGAATCACATTAATATTTCTATCCATTGCCTTCGCTACTTGCACAGACTGAGCTGTTCCTTGGAACGGAATGCGTGCATCAATAATTACAGAATCAGGATGGTAAGTATGGATATCTTCCATAAGTTCAAGGCTGGTAGAAGCATGGGCAAGAATATGAAGAGCGGGATTATGATTGAGATACTCAGATAAAAGTGAATGCTGAAGTTTTTTATTTTCTGCAATAACGACCGTCTTCATTTTTCTTCTTTCCCTTTTATTCTTTCTCTCTTCGATTCAATATATTTTATGAATCCATGACTCGAGCTCCCTCATAAGAGTGATAGTTAAAAAGTTTGCTTTTATGCTCAGTTGATCCGCGCTGCTTTAATCATTACTGCATGCTCGATTACTGTCCGCTTTTGAGATATCAGCTGAGATACCAGCTGAGAAACTCCTTCTGAGAAAAATCGGGAAGTACTTATAAAGGATCGCCGCCCGGTAGTAGCTCAAAAGTGCTATTGTTAAAGAAGTGTGTGAGTTACAAAGCCACAACTCAACGGTGAGCTGTGGCTGAGCTTGCATATGACATAACAGAAGGCAATATAAAAGATGATATAGACGTTTGAAGGGGCAAGGCAGCCGCTTACCCTCAGCAGGCGTTTACGTACAGCAAAGGAGCTGGGGCTATGAACACATATAGTGATTCTTATGTTGACACTATGAGTTCGAATAATGATTTTTCTCATGAGTTTTCTATCACGCCGAATGTGCAGTATCGCGAAGGTGATGCTTGTGCAGTTATGGATGTGATTGCACCTATGCGTTTGGAACGTTTAGGAGGAACTGCTCCTCTTGTTATTTTTGTGCAGGGAAGTGGATGGACTACTCCTAATCGCATGTATGCCGTGGGGCGATTAGAACGCTTGGTAGAGCGCGGTTTTGTGGTGGCAACAGTGAATCATAGAGACAGTGAGAATGGTTCCCATCCTTTTCCTGGATATTTGATGGATGTTAAAGCTGCAGTACGTTTTTTGCGTGCTCATGCACAGGAATTTTATATTGATGCGCAACGTGTAGGCGTGTGGGGAACATCTTCAGGCGGTAACACAGCTTTATTGCTTGCCATGACTGGAGATGATCCACACTATAACGATGGCAGTTGCGCACAGATGAGCGATGCTGTTGATTATTGCGTTGCTTGTTTTCCTCCATCAGATATTTATGGTGTGCTCAGTGGTGAAAGAATGAGAGTGAATGAAGGTTTGCGAGCATGTGAGTCCTCTGTAGTAGGAGCAATGCCTACTGATGCATGGGAGAATTTATCGCACGATGTGCAACAGCGTGCGTGGGATATGAGTCCTTACCGTATTTCTCGTGCAGATGGAACATATCCACCAATACTGTTACTTCATGGCGATGCTGATGATGTTGTGGATTATGATGAAAGCGTTCAGCTTCACACCAAGCTACTCAGCCAAAAGCATGACTGCCGTTTAATTCGTGTGCTTGGTGGCGAGCATGAAGGTAATTTCTGGAGCGTACAGCTTACTGATGCGATTTGCCGATATATTAGCTATCACGCGCACCAATGAGCAGTCAGCACTCATTATTTACTTCAGTCATCTGCATTGCGCACGCGAGCTGTTGAATCGCGCACTATCAAACGTGTTGGCAAGATTGCACGTTGTGATGTGTGCTGCTGTGTGCCTTTATGAAGGTTCACAATAATATCCAAGGCTGCTTGCGCCATATCTTCAATAGGTTGGCGCACAGTGGTCAGCTGAGGGCTAAGATAGCGAGCGGTTTGAATATCATCAAAACCTACAACAGATAAATCATAGGGAATGGAGATGTTAAGTTGTCGTGCTGCTTCATAAATTCCCATGCATTGCAAATCGCTACTACCAAAAATAGCTGTTGGACGGTTCTGTGGATCGCGTAGTAAGTCAAGAGCGCTATCAATAACACCGTCAGCAGTAAAATCTCCTTCTTTGGTAAACCGCGGATAATACTCTAATCCTGCCTCTGCTAACGCAGCTTTAAAACCATCTAAACGTGCGCGAGCGCACAGCATCGAACGTGGTCCTGTAATAATGCCAAGCTGTGTATGTCCTAATGAAATCAGATGTCGAGTTGCCTCTAAAGCACCGTTCCAATCATCAGCCTGAATAGAGGAATCCTGCGAACTAGGGTTGCCAGCGGGATCGAGAATAACGTAGGGAATATGGTGCTCATTAAGTCGCGAATGTTCTACTGCGCTGAGTTTGGAGAAGACAAGAATTACTCCATAAGGGCTGCGGCGAATAACGCCATCCATCCAGCTGTCGTCAGGATGAGTGCGGCTGCCGCTTTCTGTGGTAATAACGCTTAGTCCGTGTTTTTTCGCAGATTTAAGAACGCCGCGCAATACTTCCAGACTCCACACAGTATCGAAAGATTGCAAAACAACTTCAATATATTCACTATGGGCAGCAGGATTATTACGACGTACATAATGATTCTTCTCTAATGCGCGTGAAATAATCTCGCGCGTTTGAGGTGCAACGTCACTGCGTCCGTTAAGCACTTTAGAAACAGTTGCCAAGGAAAAACCTGTTTCCTCAGCAATATCACTTAACTGTTTTCTGCGTTGAGATTGATGACGTGTCATAATTCACCCCTCCTTAGGTAGAGAATATCATAAAATCGAAACTTTCGAAAACTTTAGTTCAAGAAATATTTGCTTGAAAATGTATAAATATATTGAAATATAAGGTTTTATAAGTAATATGTATCTTTCGTTAATTGAGTTGACTAAGTATTTTTCGCCTTGATAACATGAAATTGTCGAAAATCACATAATATTTTTCGAAAACAGAAGAACGGTAAAACTGTAATAATGCCAACTGTATAAGAGAAAGTAATCGAAATTTTCGACAATTTGCCAATGGTGGTAAGTTACGAGGAGAAAAGACAATGAAGTTGAAAAATATTGCAGCTGCTACAGTAGCCGTAGCAAGCTTAATTGGTCTAGCAGGTTGCTCGAATAATGCAGGTAAAACTGCTGATGGTAAAACACAAGTTGTTGTATGGCATAAGATCGGAAGAG
>ERZ507066.321-NODE-321-length-16764-cov-6.44629_pt1 | contig 16764 bp, 12 predicted proteins | sample MGYA00512866_ERZ507066 | MGnify/ENA metagenome assembly ERZ507066
TCGCGATGGCCATCCAGCTCACGGGCCTCGACAAGATGCTCCCCGGCGCCGAGCGTGCCGAAAGTCAGGGCGTCGTCCTGCGCGTGCCCGAAGGGTCCGACAAGGTGGTGGTGGAGCCGCTCCCCGTCGAGACCAGAAAGGCCGAATAAGGCCCTCCTCACTTCCGCATGCCCAAGCGTCCCGACCCGCGCTTTCCGATTCCCGCCCCTGAAAAGGCCGAGGACTACGTGCTCGACCTGCTCGGCGGCATCGTGAGGCGCAGACCCCTCACGGGCGAGGAGGCGATGGCCCAGCTCATCCGCCTCGAGGAGGACGCCCGCCGCGGCAATCCCGCCGCACAGACCGAATTCGCCCGCCGCCTTCTCACCGACGCGCCCGACAGCCGCAAGAACCGCCGTGCGCTCTCGCTCCTCAGGAAGGCCGCCGCCCGAAAGCTCCCCGAGGCCCTTCACCTGCTCGGCGTCGTCATGCTGCGCGGCCAGGGGCTGGACGCGGATCCCGCCGAAGGCGCGAAGCTCCTTGAGGAAGCCGCCTATCTGGGCAGCGCAGGCGCGGCCGCCGACCTCGCCCGACTCTGCCGCATGGGGCTCGGACGCCCCGCATCCGACAGGGACGCACTCTACTGGTACCGAATCGCGGGCGCCAAGGGACACACCGCCTCCCAGCGCGAGGCGGGCCTCATGCTCAGGGACGGACGCGGCGCCCGCGCCGACAACGACGAGGCCGCCAGATGGCTCAGGGCCGCCGCCCAGGGGCGCGACCCTCAGGCCCAGTACGAACTCGCCCGCCTTCACCAGCGCCGAGGCTGGGCTGGCGCCGATCCCGAGGAAGCCGCCCGATGGCTCACCGAAGCCGCACTTTCGGGCGTCGTCGAGGCGCAGTACCGCCTCGGCGTCCACTACTGGGCAGGCAGGGGCGGCAGGGTCGACCTGCGCGAGGCCGTCCGCTGGACGTGCCGCGCCGCCGAAAACGGCAGCACGCAAGCCCTCACCACCCTCGCCGACTTCTTCCTGACGGGCTCGGCCCTCGACATGAACCGCTTCAATGCCTACACGCTCCTCAAGTGCGCCGCCAGGCTCCACGACGCGGGCGCCGCGACCACGCTCACCGCACTCGAGCGCATGCTCACCCGAAGCGAGAAGGCCCGCGCCACCCGCCTTGTGATGATCTCGAAAACCCCTAGGGTCCTCGTCGAGACCCTCATCCCCCGCCAGAGCCGCTGAAAGCCGCCCGGTGTTGCACAAGGCCCTCCCCGCCTGCGCAAAAAAAAGGTCAGAATCCCTGCAGGACAGGGATCTGACCTCAACAACCAAAAGCATATGGATGACGGACATGACTCCGCATTGCTTCGCCGGCATCGGCCGACTGATTCATTCTGCCACCGTCCGCTCTCCCTCTCAATGCCTCCAAACCGCTCTCCCGGGGCTTTTGCCTGCCCGACGGCATGCGGGATCAAGTTTCGCCTCCCTCTTAACACTTTTTTCTACCCCTGAAGTAGCATGGGATTTACCCTAACGACACTTCAAGGCGAAGCCTCCCGAGCTTTTCTCGAGTGCGTCCCGGAACAGATCGAGTGTTTTCACCTATGCAGCGGCGTACGGGATCACCTCCCCAAACTTCCCTGTGCCATAGGTGTTGCAAGGCCATATACAAAAAAACACAAAAATCCCCTTGCCCTGCAACAGGTTGCGAAACACCTTCACCAATAAAATCGCCCCCTCGAGAGGCAATTTCCTGTCTTTCGCTGCAGGGCAGGGTTTTTGCTTGGGTTTACCTTTGGAGTCCGCATCGCTAAAATGCTTGGCATGCGAAATCACGGGATCTTTCATTCGCCTCTAGGAGCGGCATTTTCGCCCTTTTGTCGTTTTCAGGCACTCCCCTGATTCTTCAACGCAACCCCCAAAAATATTCTTCGTCCCCGCAGCCACATCCCTTTCAACTGACGGGGGCGGGCAGATCCACCAGGAGTGTTCAAATGAATCGTTTCGACCTCGTTGACCGCATTGCCGCACGCAACAACATTTCCAAAGCTGAAGCTGACCGTGTCGTCGTGAGCGTTTTTGAAGAAATCATGTCCGCCGTTACGATGGGCGATTCCGTAACTCTCATCGGCTTCGGCAGCTTCCGTGCCGTTGAAAGCGCTCCCCGCACGGGCCGCAACCCCGCCACGGGCGAAGCCATCCGCATTCCGGCGGTTCGCAAGCCGAAGTTCGTCGCCGGCACGTACTTCAGGGAAATCGTCAACAAGTACGAGGGCATCAAGGACGAGGAATGACGGCAGGGCTCTCCAAGCCTTCCGTCTGAGTTGAAGAAGGACCGCGTCGCACACTGCGTCGCGGTCCTTTTTTCATAGAAACTCGGCGCGGAAACCTCTGTCTTCAGACAGGGGGTATTGCCCCATTTGACGGCCTTGGCTCAGTCCCGCCTGAGCGTGAAGCGCTCGAATCCCGAGCGGAGCTTCTCAAGCACGGGTTCGGAGGGCCATGCGGGATCCACGGCGCCGAACTTTGCGATGAGTCCCGGCGGCTTGCGGCAGATCTGGAGCGCATAGTCCTTCACGTTGCGCGCCTGAAGAAAGGCGGCCGTCTCCAGAAGCTGCGCCTCGCTGAAGTAGTCGGGATGCGCCGTCGTGCGGCACTCGAAGGGAACGCCCGAAGCGAGAAGCAGCCCAAGGCTCTCGGTCCACTTGTCCTGCGCGCTCTCAACGCCCGTCACCTTCGCCCAGTGAGCGCCGTCGGCGGGCACCGCCTTGACGTCGAGCCCCACCCAGGAGAGGTCGGGGAGCACCTCGGCGAGCCTCGCGGGGTAGCTGCCGCCCGTGTGCAGGCCGACCTCGTACCCCATCTCCTTCACAGCCCGCACGGCGGCGGGGAGCGCAGGATCGAGGCAGGGCTCGCCGCCCGAGAAGACGACGCCGTCGAGAAGTCCGTGGCGCCGCTTCAGAAGAGACTCCAACTCCTCCCAGGACGAATGCTCGAGCCCGGGATCGAAGCTCCTCTGCTGCATCCAGCTGTTCTGGCAGTAGACGCACCGCCAGGGACAGCCCTGCACGAACGCCACCGCCGAGAGTCTGCCCGGAAAGTCGATGGTCGTAAAGGGCGTGAGGCCCGCGAGCTTCAGTTCCGAAGCCGCGGGCCCGTTTCGGTCATGACCGTTCATGCCGCGGCCTTATTCGGCCTTCCTGCACTTGCAGTCGTGTTCGGCCGCGCGCTTTTCCGTGAAGCAGACGCGTTCGGCGAACTCGCCCTTCTTGCCGGTGTTGAATGACTGCACCGGACGGTGGTAGCCCATCACGCGGGTCCAGACTTCGCAGGGCTGGCGCTCTTCATTCGTGAGTTCAACGTCCTTCTTGACTTCGTTGGTCATTTTCGTGACTCCTGATAAAAAAGTTGTTTTCCTTTGGAGCCCCCTCAGGAGGCCTCCTCCCTTGCGGCCTTCGCGCGCTTCTTCGCCAGCAGCTCGGCGTCGCACTTCGGGCAGAAGTCATGGCGGCCCGAGAGATAACCGTGCTTGGGACAGATCGAGAACGTCGGCGTCACCGTGATGTACGGCAGGCGGAAGCGCGTGAGCGTGCGGCGCACGAGGTCGCGGCAGGCCTCGGGCGAGGAGACCGCCTCGTTCATGTAGAGGTGGAGCACCGTGCCGCCTGTGTACTTCCGTTGCAGGTCGTCCTGACGCTCGAGCGCCTCGAACGGGTCGTCCGTGAAGTTGACGGGCAGCTGCGAGGAGTTCGTGTAGTACGGATTCGAGGGCGTGCCCGCCTGCAGGATGCCGGGGAAGCGCTTGCGGTCCTCCTTGGCGAAGCGGTAGGTCGTGCCCTCGGCCGGCGTCGCCTCGAGGTTGTACATGTGGTCCGTCTCCTCCTGGAACTCGACGAGGCGGGCGCGAACATGGTCGAGCAGGCGCAGCGCAAAGGCATGGCCCCAGTCCGTCGTGATGTCCTCCCTGTCGCTCGTGAAGTTGCGGATCATCTCGTTGATGCCGTTGACGCCGATCGTCGAGAAGTGATTGCGCAACGTGCCGAGATAGCGCTTCGTGTACGGGAAGAGACCCTGGTCGATGTGGCGCTGGATGACCTTGCGCTTGATCTCGAGGCTCGTCTTCGCAAGCTCGAGCAGATAGTCGAGGCGACGCAGAAGCCCCTCCTCGTCATCCTTGAAGAGGAAGCCCAGACGCGCGCAGTTGACCGTCACCACGCCGAGCGAGCCCGTCTGCTCCGCGGAGCCGAAGAGGCCGTTGCCGCGCTTGAGCAGCTCGCGCAGGTCGAGCTGCAGGCGGCAGCACATCGAGCGGATCATGTTGGGCTTGAGCTCGGAGTTGATGAAGTTCTGGAAGTACGGCAGACCGTAGCGCGCCGTCATGTCGAAGAGCCTCATCGCATTGGGGCTGTCCCAGTCGAAGTCAGGCGTGATGTTGTAGGTCGGAATCGGGAACGTGAACACGCGTCCCTTCGCATCGCCCTTGAGCATCACCTCGATGTAGGCCCTGTTGATCATGTCCATCTCGGCCTGCAGCTCGCCGTAGGTGAACGGCATCGTCTCGCCGCCGATCATCGGATGCTCGGCGCGCAGGTCCTCGGGACACGTCCAGTCGAACGTGAGGTTCGTGAACGGCGTCTGCGTGCCCCAGCGGCTCGGCACGTTCAGGTTGTAGATGAGCTCCTGCATGCACTGGAGCACTTCGGCGTAGGGCAGGTTGTCCTTCCTGATGAAGGGCGCGAGATACGTGTCGAAGCTCGAGAACGCCTGGGCGCCCGCCCACTCGTTCTGCATCGTGCCGAGGAAGTTGACGATCTGACCCGTGGCGGACGAAAGGTGCTTCGGCGCCGCGGCCTCGACCTTGCCGGCCACGCCGTTGAGGCCCTCGTTGAGGAGCGTCCTCAGAGACCAGCCCGCGCAGTAGCCCGAGAGCATGTCAAGGTCGTGGATGTGCAGGTCGGCCTCGCGGTGCGCGCGGCCCACCTCGGGCGGATAGATGAAGTTGAGCCAGTAGTTGGCCATCACCTTGCCGGAGACGTTCAGGATGAGGCCGCCGAGCGAATAGCCCTGGTTGGCGTTCGCGTTGACGCGCCAGTCGATCTGGTCGAGGTATTCGTTGATGGAGCTTTCGACGTTGACCCAGCTCTGCTTGGCGTCGCGAGCCTTCGTGCGGGTCTCGCGATAGACGATGTAGGCGCGGAGCGTCTTGAAGCAACCCGCCTCGAAGAGCGCGTGCTCGACGGCGTCCTGAACAAGTTCGATGCACAGCGTCGACTTCTCGTCCAGACGCGGCAGCACGTACGCGCAGACGAGATCAAGGGCCTTGGCCTCGCCGAACTCGCCCGTCGCCTTGCCCGCGCGCGTGACGGCGCTAACGATCTTCGTGACGTCGAAGGACTTCACGCTGCCGTTTCGCTTGACGATGTGCTTGCCGGCGAACCGTTCACAAATCTCCATTTGCTTCTCCATTCGTTTCCTGTCACTTCGGGCGAAACACGTTCAAACACTATATATAGTATGTCTCACCCCGCCGAACCACGAGCTGTAGTGGTGCCGCGCAGAACGGGTCTAATGACTATAGCAAAGAGAATACGGAACCGCACCCCTCCATTCGGGGGATCCCGGGCTACCGGCGGCGCCCGAGAAGACACCCCTAAAGCGCCGGAACGCCTGCGGGCAAAGGATTGTCAGTACATGCGGAGAGGACGTGCGGAGTGCCCGTCGGCCCAATAGGTGATTTACCTAGTACATAGAGAGTGCCTTATGAGTAGAATAGGGCTTAGTCAGACGGTTCTGCCTAACCGGATCTCTTGTTTGTGCGTAGAGAGCATCCGCAGAATTCGTCGGACTCCTGTCTTCGGCGTCCGAGGGGCTGCATCGGCAAGATCAGCGTTGTCTTTCCGATGCAAGCAAGTATGCCTTGACAGTTTTTTCACCCGCAACACATTTGTTGCGGGTTTTTTTTATCCTTTTTTTCCGCCCTCTCCTCCGATCCGGGCCGTCCTTCCCCGTCTAGTCACTTTGTCTCATTCGACTCACTTCGGCCCCGGCGAAAATCTGCGTATCTTTACTTACAAGATCCTGCCTATGCCAAACGCCCCCAAAAACGGGGAAAACCCGAAAAAAGGCTCGATTTCAGGTGTTTTTTGCCCAAAAAAACGCACGAAACAATGACAATAGTCAAATTGTACGGGCGCGTTTACACTTATTCGACGCATTTTTCACCCGCCAGCGCCCGTCTTCGGCCCGGGATTTCGCCCTGAACAGCCCCCTGGGCCCGATCGTCTTCCGCCCTTTTTCATAGCGGGAGACTGCGCCCGCACGTCGGTGTCTCCCTCTCAGGATCATGCGCGCCCCTGCGGCGTCGTCGGAGGACGGAGTGAGGGAACGAACCGTTCGACGTCGCGCGTGAGGGCGCGCAAATGAAGAGAGGGGCATTGGGGTGCATGGAGGTGTGCAGGCCCTTCACTGGAAGCGCACCGGGCATGCATGAGGCATGCATGAGGGGCGCACGCCGCCGCCCGCGCGGCAGTGCGCGACGGCACGGAAGGTGCGGGAGGGGAATCAGGTGCGAAGCGCAGATAGACTAAAGGGGCTGATCGGAACTCCCTTTCAATTCCAATCAGCCCCCTAGCAGAGGAACGCGGAGTGTTAACGAGGCAGGACCAACCACATCGTCAATCTGCGTTTGAGGAGGAGCAATGAACTTTTGTTTTCTTGCTTGCAGATAAAGTTACTCGCATTTACCTCAGGTTGCAAATGTTCTGAAAACGGCTTCCAAGGCGGCTTGCAGGCTCTCCGGACGACAAATTCATACGGTTTTTGAAAAAATATGAGCACCACTAGCGATGTTCGTAGGCGTCATTTTCTGCGTATAAATACGCAACTCGTATAACTTTTTCTTTTCCCGTCCGAATCTCCCGCACATCATCCGCACGGATGAACCCTGACCACAAATGCAGGGGGCTTGTCTTATCATTTATTATTTGCGCCAGAAGCACGCTTCCGGTCCCGGATACTGACAAGACATAGTCAGGCAGCCGGCCTCCGTCCGCCCGAGCACCCTCCGGGCGGGATTTGAGCGGACGACGCCCTCCCCGATTCGAACTAGGACTATTAACAGTGAGCTCCAATCCCCAGAACCTTGCGGACGACGGCCTTGAACGCATCAAGGCGCTTGACGTCCTTACGACGCTTCCCGAACTCTTGACGCATCACCTGACCGTCAGGCCCGACGACGTTGCCTACAAGGTCTACGACAATGCGTCCAAGTCCTGGAAGGATCTCACCTTCAAGAACGTCTACGATCAGGTCCACGCCTGGCGCCATGCCTTCGCGGCGCGCTCCGAGCTCGTTCGCGGCGACCGCGTGGCGATGCTCCTGCCAAACTGCCCCGAAGCGGTCTTCTTCGACCTCTCCGCGCTCTCGAACACGCTCGTGCCGGTGCCGTTGCACGCCATCGACACGCCGAAGTCCTCCGCCTTCATCCTGAACGACTCCGGTGCCAAGGTCCTCGTGACCAACAAGCTCCTCAAGTGGAAGCAGATCCGCGAAGCCGCCGAGACGCCCGAGATCCGCCTTGTCGTCATCACCGACGACAAGGACTGCGACGATCTGGAGGCGCCGATTCCCGTCATGACCAAGGAAACCTTCCTCAAGCTCGGCGAAACGAGCCAGCTGCCCAAGGAGGCTCCCAAGGCCACCGACCTCGCCGCGCTCGTCTACACCTCGGGCACCACGGGCAACCCCAAGGGCGTGATGCTCACGCACCGCAACGTCATCTCGAACATCCAGGGCGTGCTCAAGAACCTGCAGCCGAGCGGTCACGAGACCTTCCTCTCGTTCCTGCCGCTCTCGCACACCTTCGAACGCACGACCTCCTACTACCTCGCGCTCGGTCTGGGCTACACCACCGCCTTCAACCGCTCCATCGCGAACCTGCAGGCCGACTTCCGCGAGATCCGCCCCACGGTCCTCATGTCCGTGCCGCGCGTCTATGAAATGATCTACGCGAAGCTGCAGGACGGCCTCGCCAAGAAGTCCAAGTTCGTCCGCTACCTCTTCGACTGGGCCGTCGAAGTGGGCTGGCGCCGCTTCTGCCGCGAGAACGGCCTGCCCGTCGAGTCGTCCTCCCGCGCCTGGCTCGACCCCTTCGTCGCAGGCTTCCTCGACAAGAAGGTCGGCAGCCAGCTGCGCGCCGTCTTCGGCGACCGCATCCACCTCTACATCTCGGGCGGCGCAGCCCTGAGCCCCGCCGTCGCGCGCACCTTCTTCGCGCTCGGCGTGCCCATCTATCAGGGCTACGGCATGACCGAGACCTCCCCGATCATCTCGGTGAACAAGGTCGGCCACAACCACCCGAACACCGTCGGCCCCGCCCTGCCCAACATCGAGGTCCGCCTCGGCGAGGGCGACGAGCTCCAGGTCCGCGGTCCCACAGTCATGAAGGGCTACTGGAACCGCGAGGAAGCCACCAAGGCCATCTTCACCGAGGACGGGTGGCTGCGCACGGGCGACGTCTGCACGATCTACCCCGACGGCAACATCCGCATCACGGGCCGAATCAAGGAGATCATCGTGACGAGCACCGGCGAAAAGGTGCCGCCCGCCGACCTCGAGTCCGCCATCACCTCCGATCGCCTCTTCTCGCAGTGCATGGTCGTGGGCGACGACCGTCCGTTCATCGCCGCCGTCGCGGTCGTCAATCCCGACGAGTTCAAGACGGTCTGCGGCGAGCTCGGCCTCGATCCCACCAAGCCCGAGTCGCTTCAGGACCCCGCCTTCCGCAAGGCCGCCCTCAAGCGCATCAAGACCGCCACCGCGGGCTTCCCGAACTACGGCGTGCCGCGTCAGGTCCACTGCACGCTCGACGCGTGGACGATCGACAACGGGCTCCTCACGCCCACGCTCAAGATGAAGCGAAACCTCATCCGCCAGCGCTACACGGCCGAAATCAACGCGCTCTACGACACCCTCGTCAAGCGCTGATCCCCGCCTTCCGATGCCGCCCAGACGCCCCGCCGTCGGGCGGCATTTTTCAGCCTGAGGGGAACTTTTTACGGATATTAGGGTATACCCCGATTACTTTATCCGCATCCGCAGGCCATTTTTGAAGAAAATTGATCCGCTAGCCCGCGGCGCCCAAGTGCCGCGGCAACGAGACACCTTTCGCTTGAGAGACTCACGTGACGAACACCCGATCCTTTGTCGACGACTTCCGCACCATTCCGGACATGCTCCGCCACACGGTCGCCGCCTGGCCCGAACGCGAGGCGTTCCGCCAGTACGACTATGCGGAGCGCCGCTGGTACTCCATCACCTGGCGGACGTTCCACGAACAGGTGATGCGCTGGCGCCGCGCCTTCACGCACATGGGCCTTGTCAAGGGCGAGCGCGTCGCGATGCTGCTCACCAACTGCATCGACGCCGTCACGTTCGACGAGGCGGCCCTGTGCGGCGGCCTCGTGCCCACGCCCCTTCACGCCATCGACACCGCGGGCTCCTCCGCCTACATCCTCAGGGACTCCAACGCGCGCTTCCTCGTCACCACGTCGCGCGCACGCTGGAACGCCATCGCCGAGGCCGCAGGCGAGGAGGGCCTGCCCGATATGCAGCTCGTCGTCTTCACGAACGAGCAGGTCGAGCCCGGCTCCGTCACGCACCTGGGCGGCAGGGATATCGTCCTTTCGAGCCTCGAGGGCTGGCTTGCCACCGGCGAGGGCGTCTCCGACGACGAGCTCCCGCCCGAGCCCTGCGCCGACGACCTCGCGGGCTTCATCTACACCTCGGGCACCACGGGCCGCCCCAAGGGCGTGATGATCACGCACCGCAACATCGTCTCCAACGTCCAGCAGATCAACAAGTGCTACGACTTTAACGAGGAGGACGTCTTCCTCTCGTTCCTGCCCTTCTCGCACACGTTCGAGCGCACCGTCGCGCACTACAACTCGCTCGCCAACGGAGGCGCCATGGCCTTCGCCCGCAACGCCGCGCAGATCGAGAACGACCTGCGCGAAGTAAGGCCCACGCTCATGTGCTCGGTGCCCCGCATCTACGAGAAGATCCACCAGAGGCTCCTGCACGAGCTTGCAGAGAGCTCCGAGGAGAAGCGCCACCAGACCGCTTGGGCGCTTGAGACCGGCTGGCGCCGCTTCGCCGAGGCCAACCACCTTCCGATCGAGCTCTCGCCCCGCGCACAGCTCGACGAAACCGTCTGGCCCCAGCTCGACGTCGAGATCGCGTCCGAAGTCCGTGAGATCTTCGGCGGCCGCCTGCGCGCCACGTTTGCGGGCGGCGCAAGCCTCAACTACGCCGTCGCACGCTTCTTCTGCGCGCTCGGCATCAACATCCTGCAGCTCTATGGCCTCACCGAAACCTCGCCCATCGTCTCCTTCACCCGCATGAAGGACAACCACCCCGACTGCGTGGGCCATCCCGTGCCCGACTGCGAAGTGAAGCTCGGCGCCAACGACGAGCTCCTCGTGCGCGGTCCCCAGGTGATGAAGGGCTACTGGAACCGTCCGCTCGACACGGCCGCGGCCTTCGAGGACGGCTGGTTCCGCACGGGTGATCAGGCCGACCTCTCCGACGGCGGCCGCGTGCGCATCAAAGGCCGCATCAAGGAAATCATCGTCACGAGCACCGGTGAGAAGATCCCGCCCGTCGACGTCGAGTTCGCCATCCAGGAGGACCGTCTCTTCGAGCAGGTCCTCGTCATCGGCGACAACCTGCCCTACGTCACCTGCCTCGTAGTCGTCAATCCCAAGCTCTGGCCCGCCTTCTGCGCCGACCTCGACCTCGACCCCGAGGATCCCGCCACGCTCCAGTCCCGCGACGTCCAGCGCCAGTGCCTGCGCCGCGTGCGTCATGCCTGTCGCGCCTTCCCGCAGTACGGCGTCCCACGCGCCGTCGCCATCACGCGCGAGCCCTGGACCGTCGACAACGGCCTGCTCACGCCCACCATGAAGCTGCGCCGCCCGCAGATCATGACGGCCCACGCCAAGCTCATCGAAAGGCTCTACGCCTCCCGCTGAGACCTGAGGCACACCTTCCCAGAGGGGCGTCCGAAAAGGACGCCCCTCTCTTTCATTGAGCGGCAGCGGTTTCGGGGACGCTCGAAAATATTTCATCCAAAATCCCACAAGCCGCAAAAAACGCGCTACACTACTGCCGCAAATCAATCTCCCAATTGCAGAACCGGTCGAGACCACTCCCGCTTCTGCAGAAGAGCAGGTCAGCGGATGCCAGATCCCTCCTGTACTGCGGGCGTTCAATTTCCTATTTACGCGCGCATCTTCGACCTTCGCATACACGTCGAGGATACGCACGTATATTTTTTTTTGTGCTTAGAGGTTGTTATGCGAATCCTTCAGAAGGCTCTCACCTTCGACGACGTTCTTCTCGTCCCCGCCTATTCCGAAGTCCTCCCCCGCGATACCCAGCTCGCCACGCAGCTGACGCGTAATCTCCGTATCAACATTCCGATGGTTTCCGCCGTGATGGACACGGTTACGGAAGCCCGTCTCGCCATCGCCATCGCTCAGGAAGGCGGCATCGGCTTCATTCACAAGAATATGTCCGCCGACCAGCAGGCCGCTGAAGTCCTTAAGGTCAAGCGTCATGAAGCCGGCGTTGTTGCCGAACCGATCACCATCGGCCCCGACATGCTCGTCGGCGACGTCATCGCCCTCGCCCGCGAAAAGCACATCTCCGGTCTCCCGGTCGTTGACGGCAAGAAGGTTCTCGGCATGGTCACCAACCGCGACCTCCGCTTCGAAACCCGCATGTCCGTTCCGGTCTCCGAAGTCATGACCCCGCGTGAACGCCTGGTCACGGTCAAGGAAGGCGCCTCCCTCGAAGAAGCCAAGGCCCTCATGCACGCCCACCGCCTCGAGCGCGTTCTCGTCGTTGACGACGACTTCAACCTCGCAGGCCTCATGACCGTCAAGGACATCACCAAGGCCACGGACCACCCGTTCGCTGCCAAGGACGCCTCCGGCAAGCTGCTCGTCGGTGCCGGCGTCTCCGTCGGCGGCGGCACGGAAGAACGTGTCGAGAAGCTCGTTGACGCCGGTGTCGACGTCATCGTCGTCGACACGGCCCACGGCCACTCCCAGGGCGTTCTGAACCGCGTCAAGTGGGTCAAGGAACACTATCCCAACCTGCAGGTCATCGGCGGCAACATCGCCACGGCCGCTGCCGCTCTGGCTCTCGTTGATGCCGGCGCCGACTGCGTCAAGGTCGGTATCGGCCCGGGCTCCATTTGCACGACCCGCATCGTCGCCGGTGTCGGCGTTCCGCAGATCTCCGCCATCTCCAACGTCGCCGAAGCTCTCCGCGACACGGGCGTTCCCTGCATCGCCGACGGCGGCATCCGCTTCTCCGGCGACATCTCCAAGGCCATCGCTGCCGGTGCCAACGCCGTCATGATGGGCGGCATGTTCGCCGGTACGGACGAAGCCCCGGGTGAAGTCATCCTCTACCAGGGCCGCTCCTACAAGTCCTACCGCGGCATGGGCTCCCTCGGTGCCATGGGCAAGGGTTCCGCCGACCGCTACTTCCAGGACAACAACCAGGGCAACATCGACAAGTTCGTTCCGGAAGGCATCGAAGGCATGGTCCCGTACAAGGGCCCGCTCGCCCAGATCATCTATCAGATGATCGGCGGCCTGCGCTCCTCCATGGGCTACTGCGGCTGCCGCACGATCGACGAAATGCGCACCCGCGCCCAGTTCGTCGAAATCACGGCCGCCGGCTGGCGTGAATCCCACGTCCATGACGTGAAGATCACGAAGGAAGCTCCGAACTACCGTCAGGAACACTAATTCCGACGGCTGACAGGCTCTGACGTCAAGGCGCGGCGGTTTTTCCCGCCGCGCCTTTCGCATTTCTTATAGAATGCAATCGCCAATTTCTTTTTCCACACGGACTACAGATACATGTCTCACGACCGCATCCTCATTCTCGACTTCGGCAGCCAGGTGACCCAGCTCATCGCCCGCCGCGTGCGCGAAGCCCACGTCTACTGTGAAGTTCATCCCAACGACGTGTCTGCGGAATTCATCCGCGAATACAACCCGAAGGGCATCATTCTTTCCGGCTCTCACATGAGCGCCTATGAAGAAAGCAACGACCAGGCCAGCCAGGCCGTGTTCGAAGCCGGTGTTCCGGTTCTCGGCATCTGCTACGGCATGCAGACGATGGCCCAGCAGCTCGGCGGCCGCGTCGAAAGCGGCACGAAGCGTGAGTTCGGCTACGCCGAAGTCCGCGCCCACGGCCACACCAAGCTTCTCGAAGGCATTGAGGACTTCCGCACCGAGGAAGGCCACGGCATGCTCAAGGTCTGGATGAGCCACGGCGACAAGGTTGCCGAGCTTCCCCCGGGCTTCAAGGTCATGTGCTCCACGCCCTCCTGCCCGATCGCCGGCATGTGCAACGAGGAAAAGGGCTTCTATGCCGTCCAGTTCCATCCGGAGGTGACGCACACGCTCAAAGGCCGCGAAATGCTCAACCGCTTCGTGCTCGACATCTGCAAGTGCTCCGCCGACTGGGTCATGGGCGACTACGTCGCCGAAGCCGTCGCGCAGATCCGCGAGCAGGTCGGTGACGAAGAAGTCATTCTCGGCCTCTCCGGCGGCGTCGACTCCTCCGTGGCCGCCGCGCTCATCCACCGCGCCATCGGCAAGCAGCTCACCTGCGTCTTCGTCGACAACGGCCTCCTTCGCAAGAACGAACGCGAACAGGTTCGTGAAACGTTCGAAAAGAACATGGGCCTCAAGCTCATCGTCGTCGATGCCGTCGACCGCTTCATGAACGAACTCGCCGGTGTCACCGATCCGGAACAGAAGCGCAAGATCATCGGCCGCGTCTTCGTCGAGATCTTCCAGGAAGAAGCCTCCAAGCTCACGGCCGCCAAGTGGCTCGCCCAGGGCACGATCTACCCCGACGTCATCGAGTCCGCCGGCGCCAAGACGAAGAAGGCCAAGACCATCAAGTCCCACCACAACGTGGGCGGTCTTCCCGACACGCTGCACCTCAAGCTCCTCGAACCGCTGCGCTCCCTCTTCAAGGACGAAGTCCGCGAGCTCGGCGTCGAACTCGGCCTTCCGGCCGAAATGGTCTATCGTCACCCGTTCCCGGGTCCGGGCCTCGGCGTGCGCATCCTCGGCGAAGTCAAGCGTGAATACGCCGACCTTCTCCGTGAAGCCGACGCGATCTTCATCGAAGAACTCCGCAACTTCGACCTCTACGACAAGGTGAGCCAGGCCTTCGTGGTCTTCCTCCCGGTCAAGTCCGTGGGCGTCATGGGCGACGGCCGCACCTACGAATGGGTCGTGAGCCTGCGCTGCGTCGAAACGTCCGACTTCATGACCGCCGTCTGGAGCCACCTGCCGTACGAACTTCTCGGCAAGGTTTCCAACCGCATCATCAATGAAGTCCGCGGCATCAACCGCGTCGTCTATGACGTCTCGGGCAAGCCGCCCGCCACCATTGAGTGGGAATAACCTTCTCGCTTTGACATAAAGTCAAACCCTGAAAAACTCTTGTTTTTCAGGGTTTTCTTTTTTCTCAGAGCCCCCTCTTTCGGGCAACCGCCTAATTCTCCCGACACTTGCTCCAAGTCATGTTTTGGCTTCTGATTTATCGTCTGAGAGAGCGCATCTCAAGAGTAGACTTGTTCAGATCATTCGTCCGCTTTCATCGGGAGGCCAACCAGACTGACCGTCCGCCACGACCTTACTCTCTCGATGAGGATCTTGAAAGGAGCATGCTCATGACCCAATTCACCGTTTCCCGCCGCGCAGTTCTCGGCGGAGCAGCTTCCGCACTGCTCGTACCTGCAGCCGCCCACGCAACAACGCCTGCACGCCACTATGACGAAATGACTGACGTGCTCATTGTCGGCTCAGGATTCGCCGGCATGGCAGCTGCGCTTGCAGCTGCCGAAAAAGGCGTCAAGGTCAAGGTTATTGAGAAAATGGCCTTCCTCGGCGGAAACTCGTCTCTCTCCGGCGGCATGATGGCCGTACCTGGATCAAGCGTTCAGAAAGCCCAGGGCATCGAGGATTCCCCCGAAAAGCTGATTGCCGACATGACTCGAATCGGTCAGGGACTTGGCAATCCTGAGCTAATTCGCTTTGTCTGCGAAAAAGCCTCGGAAACTTTTGAGTGGACCCGCACGTCCATGGGAGTTGAGTGGAACACGCACTTGACAGGCAAGGGAGGACACTCCGCAGCCCGATGCATGGTGACAAAACAGGGAACCGGTCAGGGCATTCTCGTTCCATGTTCCTCCAAGCTCAAAGCGATGGGCGTTCCGCTTTGCACCCGCACTTTGCTGGAGAAGATCTTCCGAGAAGAGGATGGACGCGTGACTGGCGTGCAAGTGCGCGAAGGGTGGACGTTCAACAAGCCCGAGTCTGGCACGGTTAAAACTATCGGCGTCACTCGCGGCGTTGTGCTCGCCTTCGGCGGCTTCAGTGCGGACGTCAACTACAGAAAGCGTCTCGATCCCAAGCTCGGAGAAGCGTTCCTCACAACCAACCAGCCGGGAGCCACTGCAGAGGGACTGCGTCAAGCCAGTCGTATTGGTGCGAATGTCATTCAGGCTGACTGGATCCAGTGCCTGCCCTCCTGCTCGCCTGTCGAAAAAGGCATGGGGCTTGCGAGCCATTTTGCCACTATCGCAGGCAGCCTCTACGGCGTCTGGGTTGACTCCAAGACAGGGAGTCGCTTTGTCGATGAGTTCGGAGACCGCAAGGTATGCACTGACGCCATACTCGGCGTCATCAACCGCGGAGGCAAGGCTCTTGCCATTTCCGATCAAAACGGCGTTGACGAAATGGAAGTCGTCCGTCCCGGCCTGACTCAAAAGATCCTAAACTCCGGGGCCTTGCGTCAGTTTGCCTCGCTCGCCGAACTTGCCGAGGCTTACGGCATCGACCGCAAATCTCTTGACTCCACCATTGCCCGCTATAACGAACTGCTCTCCGCTGGACGCGACGCAGACTTCGGCCGACGCTTCGACAAGCGCGCCAAAGCACTTGGCCGAGCCCCGTTCTACGTATCAGAAATGAGCCCGAAGGTTCATCACTGCATGGGCGGCGTCGCCGTCAACGTTGAGACAGCCGTTCTCGACGTTGAAACGGATAAGCCGATCCCCGGTCTTTTTGCAGCCGGTGAATGCGTGGGCGGCATTCATGGTGCGGTTCGAATCGGAGCTTGCGCCGTGATGGATTGCCTCGTGAACGGCCGTCAGGCCGGTCTTTCCGCAGCAGCCAGTCCCAAGGCCTGAGCAGTTGACCTGTAACCTTCCGGAACAGCGTCACCAATAATCCAAGCGCCCGCCTGATGAAACCATCAGCGGGCGCTTTGCTTTCACTCAGAAGCTCACTTGTTGCCGCCGAACCACTTGTCGTAGGTACCGTCGGCGCGGATTTCGTCGAGGACCTTGTCAAGACGGGCGCGCAGCTTGTCGTCGCCCTTGCGGATGGCAAAGCCGTAGTTTTCCGCCTTCAGGACACCGGGCACTTCGCGCAGGTTGAAGTTGGCGGAGGCCTGCTGAGTCAGGAAGTACTCGTTGACGGGCTTGTCGTTGACGATGGCCTCGCGGCCCTTGAAGGAAGGCTTCACCCGCCGAATTGAAGGTGCGTATTTTGGCGCCCTTGATCTTGGACATGAAGACGGAGCCTGAGGAGCCGATTTCAGCGCAGAGCACCTTGTTCTCCAGACCCTTCACGCCCTTGATGGAAGCATCGTCCTTGCGGGCCATGATGGAAAGCCCAGA
>ERZ507066.337-NODE-337-length-16241-cov-4.63382_pt1 | contig 16241 bp, 16 predicted proteins | sample MGYA00512866_ERZ507066 | MGnify/ENA metagenome assembly ERZ507066
ACGTGTGCTCTTCCGATCTAATCTACTTCAGTTTTAGACAAAATACGGTATGAACCTGCTTTGATTTCGCCCAGTTTAATTGGTCCAATCTGTGTGCGCACCAAACGTACAACAGGGAAACCAATAGAACCGAAAATTCGGCGCACAATACGGTTACGTCCAGAGTGCAGAACAACACGCAACATAGAATACTCACGTGTTTGATCGAGAACTGTGCACTGGTCGAACTTAATCCAACCATCATCTAACTGAACGCCGGTACGTACTAAACGACGAGCAATATTTCCACCAATATGACCTTCTACCGTAACAATATAGGTTTTAGGAATTTCATATTTTGGATGCATAACATGCTGAGCAAGCTCACCGTCATCTGTCATAAGAATAAGACCTTCGGAATCATAATCCAAACGTCCCATATGGAAGACGCGCTCATAGCCATCGCCAATAATATCGCGTAAGGTCCAGCGACCTTTCTTATCTTCCATAGCAGAAAGCACTTTCTTAGGCTTGTTCAGAGCTAAGGTAATGTGCTTATTTGATAAACGAATGCGGGAACCGTCAACACGAATCTCTTGCTTTTTTGGATCTACGCGCGTACCTAACTCGGTAATGAGCTGACCGTCAACTTCAACGCGACCGTCAGTAATCATAATTTCGCATTTACGGCGAGAGCCAAAACCTGCTTGAGCTAATACTTTTTGAAGACGGATTCCGGATTCGGATTCTTCGTGTGCTTTTTTAGCACGGGAATATGGATGTGGCATCGTTCTCCCAACGTGGCCTAGAAGATTTTAATAACAAACGTATATATTATAGGTGGAGGGGTTGATAGGATAGCTACGTTCACTACAAGTGAGGTTTTTATGACAGATAATTTAGTGTATACAACTCAAACGGAGAAACCATCTCACCGCTTGAGCAATAATCTTTTAGTTCGTGTAGCAGCAGAATTCGTGGGAACTGCTGTTATTGCTTTTGCTATTTATGTAATCAGCTCTTGGGGAACTATGATTAATTCCAATTCGAGCCTGATTATGGTTGGCGTGGGTACTGGTTTAGCTTATGCTGCCGCAAGCTTAACCTTCGGTCGTGCAAGTGGCGGTCATTTTAATCCAGCTGTGAGTTTTGCTGGTATGTTGACTGGTGTTGTTACATGGCTGCAAGGTCTGCTCTATATCGTCGCTCAAGTTTTGGGTGCTTTAGCAGCTGCAGGTGTATGGCATCTGCTCACTCCTGTGTCTCAGAATGCACCTCGTAAGATGTGGATGAGCATTGTTGTTAATGGTTTCGGCACGAACTCTACGTCTGCTACTTTGCTCGGTTCCAGCTCAGGCTTGAGCTTTGGTATTACCGCAGCTGTTGTTATGGAACTTGTGTTTACGATTGTTGTGATTACTGCTTTCTACACCACTGTTCGCCCTAACGGTTCTGCACACAAGAACCATGCTTTTGCTCTTGCTGCTGCTTATGGCGTGAGTGCTATGGCTTTGTATTTGGTCGACGGTGTGGGATTAAATCCTGCTCGTTCTACAGGTATTGCTGTGGTAGGTTCTTTTGATGGTTTGACTACGAACCCATTACAGCAGTTATGGGTATTTTGGATTGTTCCTTTGGTTGCTGCTGCTGTGGTTGCTTTTGGTTTGATTATTCGTGATTCTGTTCAGGCTCAGCGTGCTGAAACTGAGGCTGCTGTTGCTGCTTTACGTTTAGAACAGGAAGCTGCTGCAGCTGCTGATGACGGTGATGATGAGGCAACAGATGAGGATGCAGAAGAATCCTTACCTGAGGTCATTGTTGAAACTGAAGAGCCAAACGCTGAGAAAGAATAACAATCTTTCTCTAATATAATTGTGCCCTATCGCTTGAAAGCGATAGGGCACAATTATATTAGAGAGCCATAATGCTTATATACGTTCCTACTAATCCTATGGATAAACCGAAACTAATAAAAGCATCGAAAGCTACGGAACGTATTTTCCATGGGGCTTTGTCACGGGCAAGAACACGCCACAGTCCCATGAGAAATGCAAAAGCTGCAAACAAGTAGGTTGCCCAGTCAACATGATCGAACCATGTGAAGATCACTGCGAGCACAATAACACTCAGAGTTATAGTACTTGGCCATAACGGTTCAATATGATCCGGTGTGCGTTTCATGGGCAATCTCCTGTGTGCTTTTTAGTGGAAGAAGTGACGAGTGCCAGTAACGTACATGGTAATGCCGGCTTCTTGTGCAGCCTGGAATACTTCCTCATCACGAATAGAACCACCAGGATGAACGATTGCTTTAACGCCAGCATCGGTGAGAATCTTCATACCATCAGCAAATGGGAAGAATGCATCGGAAGCGGCAACAGCACCTTGAGTACGGTTTGCACCGTCAGCCAAAGTATTAGCACGGTCAACAGCCAAGTGAGAGGAATCTACACGGTTCACCTGACCCATACCAATACCTACAGTTGCACCGTCATGCGCAATCAAAATAGCGTTTGACTTTACCGAACGTACAGCACGCCATGCGAACTGCAAATCAGCAAGGGTTTGCTCATCTGCAGCTTCGCCTGCTACCAGTGTCCAGTTGGTTGGATTATCGCCTTCAGACTGGAAAATATCCATATCCTGTACGAGCAAACCGCCATCAATCTGGCGAATCTGTGGATGAGACACAGGAGATACAGGAACTTTCAAAATGCGAAGATTCTTCTTCGTTTGCAAGAGTTCCAAAGCTTCAGGCTCATAATCTGGAGCAACAATAACCTCGGTGAAGATTGGCTTCACATTCTGTGCCATCTCGAGGCTGACTGTGGTATTAGCTGCGATGACTCCGCCGTAAGCGCTCATAGGATCGCATGCATGAGCTTTCTTGTGTGCTTGGGCAACAGTGTCTCCAATAGCTAAACCACAAGGATTGGAATGCTTCACTACGGCAACAGCAATCTGCTCTGGGAAATCCCACACACTGCGCCAAGCGGAATCTGCATCCACATAGTTGTTGTAGCTCATAGGCTTACCGCCGAGCTGCTCAGCATGAGCAAAATCACCGCTAGTTAATGGATCAACATAGAGAGATGCATTTTGGTGAGAGTTCTCGCCATAACGCAATACAGCAGCCTTATCCCATGTGCGGGAATAAGTAGCGAAGTCGCTCTTCTCCCCCATGCTTTCTGGCTTCGTCCACTGCTTGCTTGCCCACTCAATAATGGTGGAATCATAAGCTGCAGTGTGAGCGAAAGCCTTAGCTGCGAGATAACGACGCTCTTCGAGAGTGAATCCTTCACCGTTATCTACGCGCTCGGCGAGTAAAGCATAATCAGCTGGATCAGTAATAACTGCTACTGTTGCTGCATTTTTTGCTGAAGCGCGTACCATAGAAGGTCCGCCAATATCAATCTTTTCAATAATATCTGCTTCACCAGCACCGGAACGTACGGTATCTGCGAATGGATAAAGATTAACAATAACCGCATCAAATGGCTCAACCTCAAGATTCTTCAGCTGAGCAACATGATCGGCATTAGTCATATCTGCCAAAATTCCAGCATGAATACGTGGATGCAGAGTTTTTACGCGACCATCAAGGCATTCTGGGAAGCCTGTTACCTGTTCTGCTGAGGTAACATCTACACCATAGCTTGCTAATGCTTGAGCTGTGGAACCTGTGGAGACCACAGCGGTTCCTGCTTTAACGAAGGCTTGAGCCAGAACTTCAAGACCTTCCTTGTGGTAGACGGAAACAAGCGCACGCTTAATTGGGCGTGAGGTGGTTTCACTCATTATTGTCCTCCCGTGGGTGGTTGTGGATTGGGAAAATCTCAGAAGCATCCTCATCACCGAGGTCGCTGTTTTCAGTTTCGTCGTTGTCGTCTGTTGTCGCTGTATTTTCAGACGCATCAGTTGCAGTATGCTTACGGTCGGTTATATATGTGAAAGCTGCTTGCAGTAAAGCAATCATTAAAGCAAGAAGCCATGCAACCATAAGCCCCCACTGCAGCGGACGACCAAAAGTGTTCATGCTTGCGCCTATAGATAGTCCAACATGCGCAAGATTTTTATGACCTAAAGCGCCAGAAGAAGCCGGAATAAGCAGCATAACAACAGGAATAACAATAATAATACTGGTAATAAAACTTCCAATAGGATAAAGAAAATCAATAAAGCTCGTTAAAGTGCGACGCTTTTTCAGCAATCGATATTCACGCGGACTATACAAAGAATACAAACCCAATTGAATAACGCACACAATAGGTACAAGGAGAATAGCGCGTTGAGCTATCTGCGTAGATACAGGTTCAGGCAGAACACCGAAAATTGGGATAGGAGGTAAATGAGAGGATTGACCAATCCACAAATTGAATTGCCCTAGTGTACCAATGGAAATAGTTGCTCCCAGCACCCAACCCAAAGCCCAAATAATCAGGTTAGGCAACCATGCAAGAGTAAAAATACTCGTCATAATTTGTGAGCCTATGCCCATATGAGTCATGGAGAAGACTTTAAGCATGGATTGATAACCTAATGCAATCCACATGATAAGCGTGACAATGCCTATAAGAGCATAAATCCACAGTATGCGGCAGGCAGTGCGCAATCCTAAGGCAATTGTTCTGCGCGTTGTTGCAGATAAATAGCGTTTGAGTTGCGTGGAACACCATGTGTATTCAGGTGATTCTTTAGATCGAGACCATAGATAAGCGATGAGTGCGATGCATGTGGGATACAAGAGCACTGCCCATAACGGTGAGGCAATGGACGAGCGTATATACAGCGCAACAAGAGCAATAATTGCTGTCCACGTGACTATGCTTGCGATGTTTCCTATAAGAGTATTAGCACGACGCAGTAATACACGACGAAAAACGCTGATACAGATTGCACTTAATCCCAAAGGAATAATAGACAAGACTAATGTATCTGTTTTTATGGCTATACCTTGAGACAGCACAATAATCATTGCAGTGAATGAGGAACTAATATCACTGAGATCTGTTCCCGCATCCATACCTGCTATAAGCAGGAATAACGCGGATGCGAGAAATACAAACAGCGCAAATAAGAAGAACGCTATGACCGCAGAAAGCATACCATAGACGATGCTTCGCATATGACTTCTTGCAGGTGCAGCAGATGGCGTAGCTGTATCTGCTGTGTAGTCCTGGGATGAAATCGTGCGGCCTTGTGGCATATTTAGAGATTCTCCATAACGTTGCGCATAAGTTGGGCTGTTTCGCTTGGATTACGACCTACTTGAATACCGCAGGCTTCCAATGCTTCCTTTTTACCCTGAGCTGTTCCGCTTCCACCTGATACGATAGCACCTGCATGCCCCATTTGCTTACCCTCTGGCGCGCTATAACCGGCGATATAGGCAACAATTGGCTTGGTCATGTGTTCACGAGCCCATAAGGCGAGTTCTTGTTCAGCGCTACCACCAATTTCTCCAATGAGTACGCAGGCTTTGACCTGAGGATCATTGTTGAGAATTTCAAGAGCTTCTTGCTGAGTTGTACCAATAATAGAATCTCCACCCACGCCGATAGCTGCGCGGAAACCATAATCAGCAAGTTCGGACATAAGCTGATAGGTTAAGGTACCAGACTTAGAGACTAAACCAAGGCTACCGGTGGATACAATACCATCGGGAATAATACCTAAATTAACGCCGTATAAACCTTCAGTTTGTTCATCCGCTGACGTATAGGTGGATAACCCTGGACAGTTTGGTCCTACAATACGCACATTGTGTTGGCGTGCTAATGCAACGCAGTATGCTGTGTCTGCTACAGGTATGCCTTCGGTAATGACCACGATGAGTGGAATTTCAGCTTCAATAGCTTCTACCATAGCTGATTTAGCGAAACGTGGTGGCACAAAAATAACAGAAGCTTGAGCACCAGTAGCATTTTTTGCTTCAGCACAAGTGGCATAAATAGCTACATCGCGCGTACCTTGTATGTCTTCAAATTGAAGGAATTGACCGCCTTTGCGTGGATTAACACCAGCTACAATATTGGTACCAGCCTTCAACATACGTGCGGTATGGGTCATTCCCTGGTGTCCAGTCATACCTTGCACAATTACAGGAGCATTAGGACGAATAAAACTCATTATTATGCCTCCTCACTGTTTGCACTGTCTGCACTCTCTACAGCTGTGATATGCAGTGCATCAGCAGCTTTGCGTACAGCGTTTTCAGCAGCTTCAATCATGGTATGTGCAACATGAATACGTGGATGTGCTGCCTGATGAAGAATCTCTAGTCCTTCAGCACCCTCATTACCGTCAAAACGGATAACAATATCTTTGACTTGTTCGCCAGATTCTTCCAGCTGCGTTACTGCTTGAAGAATACCTTGAGCAACGAGTTTGCAGGAAGTAATACCACCATAAACGTTCACGAAAACAGACTGAACCTTTGAGTCCGACATAACGATGCTCAGGCTTTCGGCCATAATCTGTGCTGATGCTCCTCCCCCGATATCGAGGAAGTTGGCAGGTTTAATAGGCTGCTCATACCGTGCACCTGCATCAGCTACTGCATCGATGGAGCTCATAACCAGACCAGCGCCGTTACCAATAACTCCTACTTCGCCGTCGAGGTGTACATAGTGCAAATCATGCTGCGCAGCTCGAGCTTCGAGTGGATCTTGTTCAAAAGTCGTGTCGAAGCGGTGCCAGTTATCGTGACGGAAAGCAGCGTTGGAATCAAGAGAAATCTTAGCATCAAGAGCAATTAAGCGTTTGGATGATTCATCTTCTGGGTGCCCAATCTTAGCTAAAGGATTGATTTCCACAAGCGTTGCATCATTCTCAATAAATGTATGCCACATATCTAAGAGAACTTGAGCAGCTTGGTCATTGTCTGCATGGTGGAAACCAATTTCCTGAGCCATTTTTTGAGCAGCTTCGAAATCGAAATTATCCAAAGGATTAATGTGCAATCGCTTAACATGCTCAGGATGTTCGCGTGCGATTTCTTCAACTTCAGTGCCGCCAGCTGCTGTGGCAAGAACGTCATAATCACGTGAAGAACGATCTACAGAAATGGACACATAGTATTCGTGTAAAATTGATGCTGCTTTAACGATGAGTAGACCTCGCACTTTATGACCATGAATAGTCATTCCCAGAATATGCTGCGCCATAAAGCGAGCTTCTTCTTCATCGTGCACGATTTTTACACCACCAGCTTGACCGCGATGCCCAATGCGTACTTGTGCCTTGATGACGCATGGATAGCCGATAGAGCGTGTAGCTTCAACAGCTTCATCTACTGTGCTTGCGAAAATTCCTTCTGGAACAGGAACATTATTCTCCTGCAGAAGTTCACGAGCTTGGTATTCGTATAAATCCATTCTTATTGCTCCTCACACTGCCATGTAGAACGCGGTTATTTAAGCAGGCATAACCATCATGGTAGACATAGGATGGTTATCTAACTTGGCTGTGCCATCTAAACCGTCCAACTCCATAACAAAGCTAAAGCCAGCAACAGAACAGTCAATACTTTCGAATAATTTCATTGCCGCCCATGCAGTACCACCAGTTGCGATGAGATCATCGACGATGAGAATGCGAGAACCTGGCTTAACTAAATCTTTTTCGATTTCCATAGTTGCCTTGCCATACTCTAAGTCGTAGCTTTGAGAAAGCACTGGTGGTGGCAACTTGCCTGCTTTACGCACAGCAATAAAACCTTTATCGAGTTTTTGAGCTAATGCCGTACCAATAAGGAAACCGCGTGCTTCCAAACCAGCGATATAGTCAAATTCGCTAGGCATAACAGGTAAAGCATTAACAAGCCCTTGAATAAGAAGATTCATGCTTTTTGCTTGAGCAAAAACTGGCATAAAGTCACGGAAAAGTATTCCCTCAGATGGAAAATCAGGAATAGTGCGAATAAGAGAGCACAGATAGTCTGCATCCTCTTGTGGAAGTAAGTTGGGGCTTGATAACGAAATATCAGAAGTCATTGTGGTGAGATTATCGATTCTACTTAGTTACGGTTTCTGATTCAGCTTCTGTAGCGTCCTTCTGGTCTAGGTCTTCAGACTCTAGAGGATTGCCATCTTCATCAACGTCATCATCGCTTACATATGCTGGAATAACTGGAGGCTCTGTAATTGCTTGAATACGCCACTTGGTTAAGCTACCTTCAGAGTTGATAATCACAACATCGCGATCTAAATCAACGGATTCAACGGTTCCTAACAGACCGGAAACAGTAGCAACCTCAGTGCCTGGTTTCAAGCTTTCGCGGTAATCTTGTACCTTTTGCTGCTGCTTCTTTTGCTGACGAGTGCTCCAAAAAGTGAAACCAATCATGGCAATGAGCAGAATAATCAGCATCTCGTAACCCATGTAAAACTCCTTGAGAGATAAAAAATACTTTTAGATTCTAGAACAGTGATGTGACATCATCAGGAGGCGTTAAACCCAAATGATTCCACGCTTTTGAAGTAGCTACACGACCGCGTGGAGTGCGCGTCATAAAGCCTTCACGCACTAAATACGGTTCGCATACTGTTTCTACTGTTTCAGACTCCTCACCCACCATGGCAGATAAGTTGTTGAGTCCTACAGGTCCGCCGGCAAAATTCTTGCACATTGCTGTAAGCACAGCAATATCTAAGCGGTCTAGACCTTGGGAATCAATCTGATACAATTCCAAAGCATCGAGCACAGATTCTGAATTAACAACATCTAAGGAATGAACAATTGCCCAATCGCGCACACGACGAAGTAGACGGTTAGCTACACGTGGTGTGCCACGAGAGCGAATGGCAAGCTCATAAGCTGCATCATCATCAACGCGAATGCCAAGCACATCGGCAGACCGTAGAATAAGTTTTTTTAACTCACTTGTTGGGTAATAATCCAAGTGAGCTGTAAAACCAAAGCGTGCGCGCAACGGAGATGGTAGCATGCCTTCGCGCGTGGTAGCACCAATAACAGTAAAACGCGGTAAAGTCAGCGGAATAGAGGAAGCACCTGGCCCCTTACCCACCATAACGTCTACACGGAAATCTTCCATTGCAATATACAGCAATTCTTCTGCAGCTCGGGGCAAACGATGAATTTCATCAATAAAAAGAACTTCGCCTTCTTCTAAAGATGACACTATCGATGCTAAATCTCCTGCATGCTGAATCGCAGGTCCAGAGGTAACACGAATCGGTACTCCTAATTCATGTGCCACAATCATAGATAAAGTAGTTTTACCAAGACCTGGAGGGCCAGCCAGCAAAATATGATCAGGTGGAACAGCGCGCAATTGAGCTGCATCAAGAAATAGCTTCATCTGCGCCTTGAGTTGTGGCTGCCCAATAAAAGTATCGAGAGTGTCTGGACGCAACTCTTCATCGCTGACCTGTTCATTGGTATGAGGTTCAGCGGAAATCATGCGCAGACCTTCTTCGCGCGCATCATTTGACATATTGAGCATGTCTGGTTGATTCATAGAATCAGACATTAACGTCCCCTATCTAAACGAGTTAAAGCTTCACGCAAGACGATTGGAACTTGAGAAGTATGTAACGGAATTTCTAATCCTAAATCAGTCATAGTTTGCTCAACAGTTGCTGCAGCATCTTTAAGCTGCCATCCTAAGGATACTAAGCCTTGAACCACTTGGCGTGCGCCTTCATCGCTTGCAGATGCACCATGAGGAGCTGGTTGCGCGGAATCAGAAGAGGAATCAGAGACTAAGGAGTCAAGATTGACCGACCCACTTAGTTCCACAATAATTTTCTGTGCGCCCTTCTTGCCAAGTCCAGGAGCTTTAGTCAGTGCAGTAACATCGTTATTGCGAATGGCTTTAATAAGATCTTCGGTTGTTAACGTTGATAAGATAGCCATGGCTACACGCGGTCCAATGCCATTAACCTTAGTAAGCTGAGCAAAAAAGTCTTGCGTTGCTTTATGCAAAAAACCATACAGAGCTATAGCATCTTGAGAAACCGTCATGGTAGTAAGAACATAAACTTCTCTACCTGCACGCAGTTGACTTAAATCTTTACCCGACATGCGCACGCTGTACCCTACTCCCGCTACTTCAATAATCGCGGAATCGGCGTAGACGCCAGCAACTTCACCGCGCAAACTCGCAATCATAGCCACCACCTCAACAGGATTAAAAGTTAGAACATTTGTTCGAAAAGTATATCTAGCTTACATGTCTCGGCGGACACCACGGCCAGATCGTGCCTTGCGTTGAGCGTCTGCCCATTGCTTTTGTGCGGCAGTGAGATGCTGCTCACGCTCTCCGCCTTCAATAGCTCCCGCCGGACGCAGAGCATGGCACATAGCTAAGGCTAAAGCATCGGCTGCATCAGGAGGATTAACAATGGAATTTAATCCCAAAATTTTAGTAACCATGCGTTGCATCTGAGGCTTATCAGCCTGCCCATTACCAGTAATGGCAAGTTTTGCCTCAGTTGGCGTGTGCAATGCTACAGGAATACGCCGTTGAGCTGCTGCTACCATAGCTAAACCAGCTGCTTGAGCTGTGCCGAGCACAGTAGCACGGTTCTCTTGAGCGAAAACTCGTTCAATGGAGACAATATCGGGAGCAAATTCGTCAAATTTTGCGCTTAATCCATTAAAAATAGTTAAAAGTCGCGCGTCTTGAGGAGTATTTGGCTGCGTACGAATAACGTCTACATGAATAAAAGAAAGCCGGCGCGAATGGCCGGCTTCTATAACACCGACTCCGCAGCGAGTAAGCCCGGGGTCAACGCCTAAAATAATCACTCAGTAATCTCTACTCTTCGTCCAGCTGAGCCATCACTTCGTCAGAAGCGGTCCAGTTAGCGAAAATATCCTGAACATCGTCGAGCTCATCCAAGGCATCGATCAAACGGTTCACCTTAGAAGCGGCCTCGAAATCGAGTTCGACTTCGTTCAAAGGAATAAGAGTAGATTCTGCAGAATCGTAGTCGAAACCTGCATCCTGAATAGCCTTACGCACAGCTACAACATCGCTTGGGGCGGTGGTAATAGTGAAGACATCGTCTTCTTCTACTACATCTTCAGCACCTGCTTCGGCAGCAACTTCGAAGAGCTTATCGAAGTCAACACCTGCAGCTGGAACAACAATCTGACCCTTGCGCTCGAAGTTGAAGGATACAGAACCGTTTTCTGCCAAGGAACCGCCATTCTTAGACAGTGTAGAACGCACGTCTGCAGCTGCACGGTTACGGTTATCGGTTAGGCAGTTAATAATAAGGCCGATGCCGCCAGGAGCGTAACCTTCGTAAGTAATCTCCTCGTAATTTGCGCCACCTGCTTCTTCACCAGAACCGCGCTTAACTGCGCGAGTAATGTTATCTGCTGGAAGAGAGTTCTTCTTAGCCTTGGTAATAGCATCGTAGAGCGCTGGGTTACCATCAGGATCTCCACCACCGTTACGTGCTGCGATTTCAATGTTCTTTACGAGCTTTGCGAAGAGCTTACCACGCTTTGCGTCAATAGCTGCCTTCTTGTGCTTGGTGGTAGCCCACTTGGAATGTCCTGACATGACTCTCCTCGTAATATACGTACGAATAAACCGTGTTTATTTTATGCACCCCTTCAGACAGAGTGCACTGATTGCTTGTAGACCGTAGCTATGCGCTGAAAAACCGTTATAATTCCGAGCACAGTGAGCACAAGCATAGCGAGGCTAAGTACAGCCACGGGCGCACCCAGACCGCGTAGAGCTAGCGCAATAAGGATGATGGCGATACGATCTGAACGCGTTGCTATACCGTTTTTTGCTTCGAAACCGACCGCTTCCGCTCGAGCGCGCGCGTATGGCGTTACAAAAGACGTGAGCATAGCTGTTAAAGCGCTGATGAGACCGACGAGCGTCCACATATCGTCGAGAGACGTGTGCACGGCGAAATACAAGATGACGCCGAACAACAGAGCCCAGTCCGCGATACGGTCGAGCGTTGAATCGAGAAAAGCTCCGAAAGCAGTTCCACCTCCGCTAAGCGCTGCTACCGATCCGTCGAGTGAGTCGAAAAGCACAAGAATAGTCAGCATCGCTGCGCCCACGAAAAGATAGCCGCTAATTCCGGTAGCGATGGCTGCTATGATGGTGGCAAAAGAGCCGATAACCGTCACCGTGTTTGCACTAATATGGGCGCGCACTAAGGCAGCTGCGAGTGGCTCAATGATTTTCTTGAGCGGTGAGCGCAGATTTTCGAGCATGATTTTACAGTCCGAACTCAGGAGCGATACGAGCGGCTTCTGCTGCGTAGGCGGCACGCTGATTCTCTAAAAGAATAGGTATGGTGCGCGTTTGCGCAACAATAGGCATAAAGTTTGAATCGCCATTCCATCGAGGTACGAGATGCTGATGCAAGTGGGTAGCCACTCCTGCTCCCCCAGCTTCTCCTTGATTTACGCCAATATTAAAACCGTCGGGATGAGACACATTGGTCATAACCTGCATAGCCATTTGAGTAGCTTTTTCGAATTCGAAAAGAACTGCATCGCTGTGCACATCGGTGAGCAAAGCCACATGCTCGTTTGGGCACACCATAACGTGGCCACTATTGTACGGATACAGATTCATAATAATAAACACGTTTTTACCGCGCCATACAATAAGACCGTCTTCGTCACTCTTTGTCTGTGCTTCACAGAATGGGCATGGTTTTGGCTGCTTTGGCTTGTCTGTTTGTGGCTTGGAATCGCGCAAAACATAGCTCATGCGCTGTGGAGTCCACAAGCGTTCGTAATGATCTTCCTGCGGTGGAAAATTCTGAGGGTCATCAATCTGTACATCTGTCATACTTGCTGACTTTACGCATACGAAAAGACCTTGCCACAAAGACAAGGTCTTTTCGAGGTTTATTTACTCAGCGTGAGCGTCGGTATGAGCTGTGAAGTCATCCACAGAATTAATCAGCGCGTGCGAATCAATCGCCTGATTAATCCACTCAACTGCAGTATCGACTGCAATACCGTTGAGCTGACTACCGTCGCGGAAGCGGAAAGATACAGCGTTATTGTTCATATCTTCCTCGCCCACAATCAAAATGAACGGAACCTTCGACTTCGATGCGTTACGGATCTTCTTACCGAAGCGATCGTTCGAGGAATCAACCTCGCTGCGCACCATCGTCTTATCAAGCTTGCTCATAATCGAGTTGACATGATCCAAGCAGTTCTCTGCTACAGGCACCCCCAAAACCTGTACTGGAGCAATCCAAGCAGGGAAAGCGCCAGAATAATGTTCAAGCAAAATAGCAAAGAAGCGTTCAATCGAACCAAACAGAGCACGGTGAATCATTACAGGACGCTGACGCGTGCCATCGGCTGCAATATATTCCAAATCAAAACGCTCAGGAAGATTGAAATCAAGCTGAATCGTGGAGACCTGCCAGGTGCGACCCAATGCATCGCGTGCCTGAACGGAAATCTTAGGACCATAGAAAGCAGCGCCTGCAGGATCGTCTACAAGCTCCAAACCAGATTCTTTAGCAACAGAAGCGAGCGTGTTCGTTGCTTCTTCCCAGATTTCATCGGAACCCACATACTTGTGCTCGTCCTTAGTGGACAACTCCAAATAGAAGTCGTTCAAACCGAAATCGCGCAGAAGATTCAAAACGAACTCGAGCAAGCTCTTGAGCTCATCACGCATCTGTTCGCGAGTGCAGTAAATATGGGAATCATCCTGAGTTAAACCGCGCACACGAGTTAAACCATGTACAACGCCTGACTTCTCATAACGGTAAACCGTGCCGAACTCAAACAGGCGCAAAGGCAGTTCGCGGTACGAACGCTGACGAGACTTGAAAATGAGGTTATGCATTGGGCAGTTCATTGGCTTCAAATAGTAATCGAAGCCTGCCTTAGTAATATTGCCGTCCTCATCGCGCTCCTCGTCCAAATGCATTGGAGGATACATGCCATCCTTATACCACTGCAAATGACCGGAAGTTTCATACAAACCACCCTTGGTAATATGAGGTGTCTGTACGAAGGAGTAGCCGCTGGTTTCATGCAGCTTGCTGGAGTAATCCTTCATAGCATTAATAATGGCGGCGCCTTTCGGATGGAATACTGCTAAACCAGAGCCAATTTCATCTGGGAAGGAGAACAAATCCATCTCCGCACCCAGCTTGCGATGATCGCGCTTAGCAGCCTCTTCTAAACGAGTCATATAAGCTTTAAGCTCATCCTTGGAAGGCCAAGCGGTACCGTAAATACGCTGAAGCATTGGGTTGTGCTCATTACCGCGCCAATATGCTGCAGCTGCGCGCTGAACTTTGAATGCTTTAATAAAGCGAGTATTAGGCAGATGAGGACCGTGACACAAGTCCTTCCATACAACGTTACCATCTCGATCCACGTTATCGTAGAAACTTAATTCACCCTGGGATACTTCAATAGCTTCTTCAGCGCTAATCTGATCTTCTGCAGCACCAATAAGCTCTAACTTATATGGTTGATCAGCTTCTTCTGCACGTGCTTCTTCTTCAGTTACTACGCGACGTACAAAACGCTGAGAGGACTTAATAATGCGCTGCATGCGCTTTTCGATCTCCTTTAACTCGTCTGGAGTAAAAGGCTCGTCCACATCGAAATCGTAGTAGAAACCATCTTTAATAACAGGACCAATACCAAGCTTGGCGTTTGGACGCACTTCTTGCACTGCCTGAGCCATAACGTGAGTGGCTGAGTGACGCATAATAGCAAGACCATCTTCGCTGTCGATGGCAATAGACTCGACTACATCTCCCTCATGCAAAGGAGTGTAAAGATCGCGAGGATTACCATTAATGCGAACAGCAATAATATCTTTATTATCTGCAAAAAGCTCAACACCAGTGATGTTTGGCTCGATTTCATGAGAATCACCATTAAGGGTGATATGAAGAGAAGCTGCTGACACAGTTCGTTCCTTTTCATCTTGAGGTCCGCGTTACAGGTGCAGACCGCCTATATGTTCATAGCAAGCTTAGAAGTACGAGAGGACGTTGGAAATGAGGTGTGGCGTAGCTCGGAAATACTCTGGGAATCAAGGAAACTGTGAGAGAAAAATAAAAACGGAAAATAAAAGAAAGAATAAGAGAGTACTCAAATTAAGAGTGGGCGATACAGGATTTGAACCTGTGACCCCTTCCGTGTGAAGGAAGTGCGCTAGCCCCTGCGCCAATCGCCCAAGTATACTTACATATTCATTTATACGCTTTTATTGACTAGCTTTAGCCTGTGGGCGATACAGGATTTGAACCTGTGACCTCTTCCGTGTCAGGGAAGCGCGCTAGCCCCTGCGCCAATCGCCCAGTCTAATAAAAGAGAGGTGAGTACGAGAGTCGAACTCGTCTATACGGCTTTGCAGGCCGCTGCCTAACCGCTTGGCTAACTCACCGTAAGAGGTCAACTCGACTGACCACGAGCGGACAACGGGACTCGAACCCGCGGTCTCGACCTTGGCAAGGTCGCGCTTTACCAACTAAGCTATGTCCGCAATGTGCTGTGCAAGTTGCTGAGCACGAGATATAACTATAACGATGTGGCTATGGTTGGTCAAGTATCGGCGTGTTGCTATACGTTGTGCAAGTTTTCATTCATTTTACCTCAAAAGGATTGGGAGTCTTCAGATATATACAATGGAATTTTCGCGGTTCTTGGGGGTTTTATTGCGATTTTGTTTAGTTTCGTGCCTGCGTTTGGTTAGGTTTTATTCTTCGGATTCTTGAAGTAAGTAGTGCGCTTGGACGGTTGGTTCATGAATCGTGACTTGGTTAGCGCTCCATGATTCCACGCTCGGATGAGGATTCCAATCACTCTCAACGATGGACGTGAACGTTGTTGGCGTTCGGCGCTAGCAACTTCTATGTACTCATGGGAGAGAATTGAGAACCTTTTTCGGGCGCACGCATTGTCAGCGTTGCGCGCTCACAACTTCCACGCTCCTAAAACCAATAAAACCTACGCAACCCGCTAATCTCCATGAGTCACTTTAGCCCTTGGCTCAAAAAATATGCCGGCGGCGAGAACAATATTTCTTATATCCATTCTTCTCGTATGCTAGTTTTATGACAGACTTTAGAGAGAATTTTGAGCCTGAAGCTTTTGATGCTTTTTCTGATCAGTTTGGTGAAGAACCGCGCAAACACCGTACTGTATTAATCAGTGCTTTCGAAGGGTGGAATGACGCTGGGTTAGCAGCAACGCAGGCTTTGCATTTTCTTTTACGCGCTTATTCTCAATCAGCACATGAGGTCGATCATATCTGTTGT
>ERZ507066.381-NODE-381-length-14374-cov-5.81186_pt1 | contig 14374 bp, 11 predicted proteins | sample MGYA00512866_ERZ507066 | MGnify/ENA metagenome assembly ERZ507066
AGAAGCACCTATTTAACCGAACTTAGAAAGGAGGACGGCGCTTCCTCCCCTGTCTAAAAGACAGAGGTTTCCGCGCCGAATTTCTATGAAATTCCGAATATCGGGCGACGCAAAGCCCGCCCCCAGCCTCTCTCAACGACAGCCATAGATTTTTTTATACATCCTCGCACGGTGGCGTCCAAAAGTGCGCCTCCTTCGCCACCCTCCTGCTTTTTCCACACAAGCGACTGAACATCAGGCATTTCGAAGCATTTGAATTTCGTCTTACGCCCTTAGGACTAGTTCCAATGAAGTCCAAAAACACTCCCTTCGGTCAATGACAGCAAGAAAAATTCCTCATAAACTGAATTCACATCTCGGCTATTGAGAACTATTTCGTTTTAGACGTTGCCTATTGATAGAAGGCATCCGAGCAGTTCCGCCGACTCCTTGAACGAACTTGCCCATGGAGGCTCCTAAAATGCAATACATTGACGCCAAGTACGATCTGCTCATCAACGGCGAATGGGTTCCCGCCGAAGGCGGCGAAACCTTCGAGACGTTCAATCCCGCCAACGGCGAGAAGCTCGCCGACTGCGCCAACGCCTCTCCCGCCGACATCGACCGTGCCGTCGCCGCCGCCCGCGCCGCCTTCCCCGCCTGGGCCGCCAAGTCCCCGCAGGAGCGCGCCGCCCTTCTTCTGAAGGTCGCCGATCTCATCGATGAAAACGCCGCCCGTCTCGCCATGGTCGAAACGCTCGACAACGGCAAGCCGATCCGCGAAACCACGCTCGTCGACGTTCCGCTCTCCTCCGACCACTTCCGCTACTTCGCCGGCTGCCTGCGCGCCGAAGAGGGCTCCGCCGTCATGATCGACGAAAACACGATGAGCATCGTGCTGCACGAGCCCATCGGCGTCGTCGGCCAGATCATTCCGTGGAACTTCCCGCTCCTGATGGGCGCCTGGAAGATCGCGCCGGCCCTCGCCGCGGGCAACACGCTCGTGATCAAGTCCTCCTCGACGACGCCGCTTTCGCTCTTCGAGCTCGGCAAGCTCCTCAACCAGGTGCTCCCCGCCGGCGTCGTCAACATCGTCTCCGGCCGAGGCGCCCGCACGGGGCAGGCCATGCTTGACCACCCGGGCTTCGACAAGCTCGCCTTCACGGGCTCGACCGAAGTCGGCTACAGCGTCGCCGAAGCGGCCGCCAAGCGCCTGATTCCGAGCACGCTCGAGCTCGGCGGCAAGTCCGCCAACATCATCTTCGACGACGCCCAGCTCGACAAGGCGATCGAAGGCGCCCAGATCGGCATCCTCTTCAACCAGGGTCAGGTCTGCTGCGCGGGCTCCCGCATCTTCGTGCAGGAAGGCATCTACGACAAGTTCGTGGGCGAACTCGCCGAAGCCTTCAAGAAGATCAAGGTGGGCGATCCGACCGACATGTCGACCCAGATGGGCGCCCAGATCAACGAACGCCAGCTCTCCAAGATCCTCGGCTGCGTCGAGGAAGGCGTCAGCGAGGGTGCGCGCGTCCTCGTGGGCGGCGCCCGCGCCTCTGAAAAGGGTGCGTTCATGCAGCCGACGCTCCTCGTCGACGTCACCAACGACATGAAGGTCGCCCGTGAGGAGATCTTCGGCCCGGTCGCCGTCGTCATCAAGTTCAAGACCGAAGAGGAAGTCGTCCGCATGGCCAACGACAGCGACTACGGCCTCGGCGGCGCCGTCTGGACCCGCGACATCAACCGCGCCATGCGCGTCGCCCGCGACATCCGCACGGGACGCATGTGGATCAACACCTACAACGAGCTGCCTGCGCACACTCCGTTCGGCGGCTACAAGAAGTCCGGCATCGGCCGCGAGACCCACAAGATGATGCTCGCCCACTACAGCCAGGTGAAGAACATCTACCTCTCGCTCAACGAACAGAAGCGCGGCTTCTACTAACAGGGCGCAGGAGGTCCGGACCTCCGCTCCCGGATCCCGTCTCCGCCTGAAGGGGCCGGCGCTTTCGCGCCGGCCCCTTCTTCATGCCCGTCCTCATTCTCGGCCCCTGCATCCACTGGGTTTATCCTCTTGTGCACTTGCCGCACGACTTCGTACACTTCCTGCAAAAGCCCGCGAAGAAGGAGCGTGCATCATGCAGGATCCGAACAAGCTGCTCACCAAAATCGTGCGCCGCCTGCGCACCATCGGCACGGACACTCAGCTCGTCGAAGTGAAGGAGGCCGCCTGGAAGCTGCCCGAGAGCATCGGTGAGACGCTTTCGGCCTTCATGAACCACACGGGCGGCATCCTCATCCTCGGCCTCTCCGAGCGCCGCGGCTTCACGCCGGTCGAGGGCTTCAACGCAAGGCGCCTTCACAACGCGCTCCTTTCCGCCTGCGACACCATCACGCCGCCCTGCAGGCCCGACATCTACATACTGCCGTTCGAGGGCGCCGAAGTCGTGGCCGCCGTCATTCCTGCGCTCGAACCCGACCTGAGGCCCGCCTACATCACGGACCGCGGTCCCGTGGGCGGGAGCTTCATCCGCACGGGCGACGGCGACAAGCGACTGACGCACTACGAGGTCGACCGCATGTGCGAAAGCCGCATGCAGCCCGTCTGGGACACCGAGCACGTCTCCGAGGCGTCCGTCACGGACCTCGACGCCGCCGTCCTCAAGACGATGGTCGAGCGCAGCCGCGCCATGACGCCCTCCGTCTTCGGCGGCATGGCGGGCGAGGAGATTCTCGTCAAGACGGGAGTCCTCGCCGAGGGCGCGGGACGGCTTGTCCCGTCGCTCGGCGGACTTCTCGCGGCGGGCGTCTATCCGCAGCAGTTCTTTCCAAGGCTCAACATCGTCCTCACGGTCAGGGGAACGGGCGAGACCCGTTCCATCAACGGCCCCGTGCCCTGCATGGTCGAGACGGCCGTGAACCTCCTTGCAGAGCGCCTGAGGACGGCGGACGGCTTCGTCTATCCGCTTCGCGCCTGCCGCGAGGCGGTCGTCAACGCGCTTCAGCACCGCGACTATTCGCCCGAAGGCCGTGGCTCGCAGGTGCGCATCGACCTCTTCGACGACAGGCTCGAGATCCTCAATCCGGGCGGCCTCTTCAGGGCGGCCGTCTTCAACCGCCAGATCCACGGCCTGGCGGCGCTTCGCAACGCCAACCTCACGCGCATTCTCGAGTGCACCCCCTGCTCTGATGCGGACGGAAGACCCGGCACCGTGCTCGAACCCGGCACTCAGGGACTTCTCCTCATCGACGAGGCGCTTGAGGCCGCAGGCAGACCAAGAGCCGTCGTGCACGACTGGGTCTCCGCCGTTTCGCTCGTCTTCTTCCGCGAGGAGCGCATCGTGCACTGGACGGACTTCGAATACGACCTCACGACGGCGCTCTCCGAGCGCGACTCGATTGCGCTCACCGAGATCGTGCAATGTTCGGGCCTCTCGAGAAGCACCGTGCTCGCCAAGCTCCGCCGCATGATCGACGCAGGCCTCATCGAGCGCACGGAACCGCTCCACAGCCCGCGGCAGCGCTACAGGCTCTCCAGTTGAAGACGAACTGCTGAACGGCTCACGAAAAAAGAGGCGGCTCCCTGCGGAGTCCGCCTCTTTTCGATGTCTCTTTCGCCGTGCGGCACTACGCCTTTTCCGGAGGCTCGCCGGCTCCGGGAAGCCCATCGCCCTGCCCTGTCTGAGCGGGCGGTCGCTCATTGTCGCCCTCGCCGCGCGCGGCCATTTCGCGGGCGCCCCAGGCGTCGAGCCCCTCCTTGACGCTGCGCCAGAGCCCCTCGAGGCGGCCGATCCAGCCGTCGATGCGTTCTCCGGCCGTCTTGACGAAGGCCCTGAGGTCCTCGGGCGAAAGAATGAAAAGGAGCACGAGCGCCACCGCCGCCAGCACGAGGCCGTAGAGAAGGAGCGCCGTCACGGCGGCCAGGGCGGAGACGGCCAGTACCGTGACGATCACGGCGAGGATGATCTTCAGGATCCTGGTCAGGAGGGAGTCTTTCTGCATGCGCAATCCGTGGCGGCGGTGGTGAATGCCCATATTTTAGAGGACGCGGCGGTGCTGCTGCAGGTGCAGGGCAAGAAGCGCCATGAAGGCGACGCCCGCCCAGAGATGCAGCCCCGTCTGCCTGACGCCGAGCGCGCCGATCGAGAGCGCAAGCGCGCCGAGCATCGTGCGGTTCTGCAGGATGCGGGCGGCGCGCTTCGGATTGCGCCTCGACGTTTCGGGCATGAGCGTGCGGGCGGCCGCGCCGAAGGCGCCGACGCCTGCGGACTCGACCCTGCCGAGCACGCTCCCGGCGGCTTCCGCCGCCCTTTCGACGGCACGACATGCCGTGCAGGACGTCTCCTTTTCGTCCGCGGGCGCAGCGGCCCCATCCTCATCTTCTGTGCCTGCGGCGAAGAAGAAGGCGGCATAGCCCTCGACCGTCTCAAGCAGCGTCTCGGCCGTCGTCTCGGCTTCGTTCCAGGTGATGAGGAGCGAGCCCACGCGCGGGTTGATCGACACGCCCGTCACGCCGGGAATGGTCTCGAGCATGCCCGCGACCTCCCTACAGGACTCGGCCTCAAGGCCGTGAAGCATGGGATGGCGCAGGCGCGCGCGTCCCGGCAGCAGGCTTCTCACGCAGTCGCGAATGTCTGCCATGTTTTTCTCCTTATGCGACGCCCGTGGCTTCGAGCGCGGTCACGGCAACGCGCGGAGCGCCGGCGGCCTCCGAATCGACGCCGCGGATCACGCCGCCCAGGCGGTTGAACATGTCGGCCACGTCCTTCCGGAGTTCGTCCGCATAACGGGTCTCCCCGTCGTAGTGGCCGAGTTCGGGGCGCATGGCGTTGAGGCACACGCCGATCGTCGTGGCGTTGTGAAGCAGCGCCGAAACGGCCGGCATCAGGATGCCCGTGAGGCCGCCCGCAAGGAACGCCGAGTTGAGGCCCACGGAAATGCCGACGTTGCTGCGGATGCGCTTCATCGTGGCTTCGCCGAGGTCAAGGGCGACGAGCAGGTATTCGAGCGATGGCGCCATGATGACGTCCGCCACTTCCTGCGCGATGTCGGTGCCGTCGCGCATCGTCACGCCGACGTCGGCCGCGCTCAGCGCGGGACTGTCGTTGATGCCGTCGCCGATCATCAGGACCTTCGCGCCCGCGTCCTTGAGACGCAGGACTTCGTCGGCCTTGTCGGACGGAAGCACCTGAGCGCGCCAGGCGTCGATGCCGAGGCGTGCCGCGACGGCTGCAGCCGTGCGCTCATCGTCACCCGTGAGCATGACGACCTTCTTGCCGCGGGCGTGCAGCGCCTTGATGACGCCTTCAGCCTCATCGCGGATCGGATCCTCGATGCCGAGCACGCCGATGAGGCGGCCCGAAAGCGCGACGTAGAGAATGGTCTTGCCCTGAGAGGCCAGACGCTCGACGTGGGGGCGTGCGGCTTCGCAGCTCACGCCTTCGTCGTCCTCGATGAAGTGGCGCGAACCCAGCAGCACGGTCTCGCCGTCGACCTTCGAGCAGATGCCGTGGGCGACGACGTACTTCACCTCGGCGTCGTGTTGCTCGTCATGGTGTGCAAGCCCCTTCTCTTCGGCCGCGTCCACGATGGCGCGCGAGACGGGATGCGGGAAGTGCTCCTCAAGACAGGCGGAGAGCGTCAGCAGCTCGTCCTCGGACATGTCCTCCGTGAGGGAGACCACGTCGGAGAGGTGCGGAGTGGCGTTGGTGAGCGTGCCCGTCTTGTCGAAGACGACGGTGTCGACTTCGGCAAGCGCCTCGAGGTAGCGGCCGCCCTTGACGACGACCCCTCGGGCCGTGCCTTCCTTCATGGAGGAGAGGATGGCGAGCGGGGTCGCCAGGCGCAGCGCGCAGCTGTAGTCGACGAGCAGCACGGAGGCCGTGCGGGTCAGATCGCGCGTGACGAGCCAGACGATGGCCGCGAGCGCGAAGTTGAAGGGCACGATCGCATCGGCGAACTTGAGCGCCTTGCTCTCGATGCCCGCCTTCACCTTCTCGCTTTCCTCGACGAAGCTGATGATCTGCGAGAGGCGCGTGCCGTCGCCGATGCCCGTCGGACGAATGCCGATCTCGCCGCTCTCGACGACGGTGCCGGCAAAGACGGCGCCGCCCGTGGTGCGGTGAACGGCGAGCGGCTCGCCCGTCATCGCGGTCTGGTTCACGGCGGCCTCGCCGTCAAGCACTACGCCGTCGACGGGAATGACGCTGCCTGAGCGCACGACGATCACGTCCTCAGGCGTCACGTCGGCAAGAGGCTTCTGGCGCAGTTCTTCTTCCTCGCGGACCCAAACGACGTCACACTTCACCGAGAGCTGCTCGGCGAGCGAGGCCATCGACTTCCTGCGCGCGTAGTTCTCGAGCATCTCGCCCATGCCGAGCAGCAGGACGAGCAGGCCGGCGGTCTTGAAGTCGCGGCGCAGGAGCGAGACGATGAGCGCGGAGGCGTCGAGTACGGCGACGTTGAGGCGCCCCTTGAAGAGCTCAGAGATGCCCTCGCGGATGATCGGCACGGCGCCGAGGAAGGCGTTGGCCGCATTGGCGACGGCGGGCAGGAAGGGGCGAAGGAAGACGAAGCGCGCGAGCGGACCGAAGTCGAGCTCGGCGTCGTCGGCCCTGTAGTTGTTGGCGGCAAGTGCGCCCTCGCCGCCCGCAGCCTTCGGCGCGGCAAGCGCGGGCGCGACGCGGGAGACGATTCCGCCCATGCCCTGCCCCGCCAGTCCGAGGAAGCGCAGGATCGGGCGCACCACGAACGAGAGGACGGGCATGTTGGAGGCGCCCGAGCGCACCGCCTTTGAGACATGTCTCACGAGACGGTTTTCGCTCAGCACCTCGATCGCCTCGGCGGCGCGGGTAGGCACCACGCGGCGCACGACCTCGGCGGGTTCGAGCACAACGGGGCCGCGGGGCGCGGAAACAAACGCCGCGCGCTCGGTGCGGCGGATCGGCGGATTGACGGCAAGGCCGGCGAGATATTCGGCCAGCGCCGCACGGGCCTCGCCCGTGTCGTAGGTCACGATCACGGAGCCCGTGCGCGGATTGGCCGACACGCCGGTGACGCCGGCAATGCCTGAGATCTGATCGGCAATCAGCGCTGCGGAGGCGTGCGAAAGAGTCTCCTTCGTACGCCAGCGCTGGCGGTTGCCGACCTCATGTACTAAATGGAAAAGCATGTGCGCATGCCTATAGAGTCGAGCCGGCGGGGCCGGCGATCAGGCGGCGGCTTCGGCCGTCTTGTCCTCGACCTTGGCGGCTTCGGCCTCTTCGGCGCGGGCCTTCTTCTCCTGGGACTTGACCTGGGCTTCGGCGACGGCGTCGGCGATGTCCTCCTTCGCGCTTTCAACTGCGGACAGGGCCTTTTCCTTGAGGTCAATGCCGGCGGAGAGGAGGTCCGTGGCCAGCGGCTTGACGTCGAGCTTGCCGCGGGTCACCGCCACTGCACCAAGAGCACCGAGGACAACGCCGCCGAGGAAAAAGAGGCCGTACTTAGTCGTTTCATTCATTTTTCGTTCTCCGCACGCCTTCGTGGGAAAGAGGAGCGGCCGCCGGCGTGCTGGTCCGGCCGTCCTGAAAATGTGCGCGGGAATGCGTCTCCTGAAGCCGCCCCGCCGACTGCATTCTATACGCGGACGATTCTCACTGCCATGCCACAAATCGGGCGGCACGCCCGACCTGTCGCGCAAAGACAACGAAAACACCAGAAATGCAATCATTTCTGCGAAATTCCATTATCGCCGTCTTTGGGACGTCCCGCTTGAGCGAAAGCCAAAAAAAGCACGAAACCCGTCGAAAAAGGGCTCCGTGCTCAGGATGTCTGTTGTTTTTGCACAAATTTTGATCAGGGTTTGTCCCTACCCTCGGCCGTGTGTGCGCTCGTGCGGTGGCGCGGTGCGAGTCTTTCGGCGAGCGTATCGCCGTCCTCGGTCTCCCAGGCGGCGGCTCCCGCCGAGGTGCGCATCACGATCGAGGCGGCCTGCACGGGCGAGGCGAGGCTCACGTCGCGCACGAAGGTCCAGACGCCGTCGCGCTTTTCAAGATCGCCCGCGTCGACGAGGCGCTTGATGGCGTCGCGGATCGGGGCGATGAGGGACGGCGTGGCGTCGGAGGGCGAGCAGCGGCTCCCTGCAAGGATGAGGATGCCGCCGCGCACAAGCCGTGCGCGGGCCTGTGCGCCGCGCCCCGTGCAGGAGAGCGGCAGACCGGGGAACGCGCGGGCGCAGTCTCCGTCACGGACGTCGTGACGTTCGGTAAGCCATGCGGGCGCTCCGCCCGCCACAGCCGCAAGCGAGGTCCAGGCCGCGGGCAGCGGCCCCGCCTCTTCCTGCGCCTCGACGCCGTCGAGGAAGGTCACGCCGCCCGAGGACGCCACCGCCGCGCGGACCGCATCCTCAACGTGCGCCGCCCCCGGAGCGCCGAGCACGACGACCGACGTGAAGGGCGTCCTGCCGTTTTCAGGCAGGCACCCCGCCGCTGCCTCGCGAACGTCTCCCGAGACGACGGCCGCCACCAGGCGTCCCGGCATTGCATCGGGCCCCGCGAACACCGTCACGGCCTCACGCCCGCCAAGAAGTGCAAGCGCCTCCCGCGCGGCGTCGTCCGCTCCGAGGATCGAGACGAAGGCGTCCCCCTCGAAGACGGTCCTCGCGCCCGCGGGCGTGCCGTCGTGAAGCCAGAGTCTGATGTCGCGCAGTGCCATGGAGGCGCCTCCCTTGTGCCGTGTCCTGAAAATCTCCTGCCTCATTCTAGTGCCTCTGCAGACGCCTCCGCGAGTTCCGCCTCAAGGCGCCCCGAACGGGACTCCAAGTCCTCTCCTATGGCCTTCGCTCTCGCAATAGGGAATGAGATTGCTTCTCATTTGACTTACGTCAAGAAAAATACATACTGCGCAAGGAGAACGATTCTCACTCCATTCAATGTTTTCCCCACTGCCGCAGCACTCCCGAAGCCGTCGGCGCCCGTCTTGACAAAAGTTGTAATGTGAATGGTTCTCAGTTATATTCCGATCACCATTCCGTCCACAAGGGCGGAATCGTCCTTACTCACACTCGGACAAGCCGCAAATGATGAACAACACTCCCGCAAAAACGCTCCGCCGTCTCACGGATCTTGAGACCGGCTCCTGCGCCTCGGTCGCCCGCATCAAGCTCGATGCCGCCGAAGAGGCGCGTCTGTCCGAGCTCGGTCTTCGCCCCGGCGCCGAAATCCGCCGTCTTCATGGTGAAGCCGGCCAGAGCATTCTCATTGGCGTCGGCGACGGCCGCATCGGCGTCAACTTCGACACGGCCAAGCGCATCTACGTCTTCTAATCAGAAAAAGGATCCACTCTCATGCTTCTCAAGGAACTCTCTCCCGGCGCCCGCGGCAGGATCGTCGCCCTCAGAAAGGAACAGCCCGAATACCGCCGTCGTCTCCTGATGCTCGGCGCCACGCCCGGCGCCGAATTCGAAGTGGTCCGCATCGCACCTCTGGGCGATCCGGTTGAAATCCGCGTTCGCGGCAGCATGATCAGCGTGCGCCGCGACGAAGCCGCCATCATGGAAGTCTCCGTGGACTGATTCACGCCGACCGCATTCACTTTCCAACCATTCAAGCGAACATCATGACGAAAAAAGCCATCTGCGTTGTCGGCAATCCGAACTGCGGCAAGACGACGCTCTTCAATGCGCTCACGGGCGCCAAGCAGGACGTGGGCAACTGGCCCGGCGTGACCGTCGAGAAGAAGACGGGCTCCTACGCCTGGCGCGGCGAGGAAGTCGAGATCACCGACCTTCCCGGCATCTACTCCATCACGCCGTCCTCCGCAGCGGGCGAGGATGAGCGCGTCGCTCGCGACTACATCCTCACGGGCGAGACGGAATGCGTCGTCAACATCATCGACGCCTCCAACCTCGAGCGCAACCTCTACCTCACCGCACAGCTCATCGAGATGCGCGTGCCGATGCTCGTCGTCGTCAACATGCTCGACGTCGCGAAGCAGCACAAGATCGAAATCCGCCTCAACGAGCTTGAGAAGGCCCTCGGCTGCCCCGTCGTGGGCATCGTCGCCTCCCGCTCCTCGGGCATCAGCGAGCTCAAGGACCGCATCAGCGAGTTCCTCGCCAACCCCGTCGTCCCGCCGATGAAGATCCGCTTCGACGAGCGCATCACCACCTGCATCGACAAGCTCGAGGCCGAGCTCAAGGCGGGCGGCGTCGCCCGTCCGCGCTGGTTCGCCCTCCAGGTGATGGAATCCGCTCCCGGCATCGAGGAAAAGCTCCCCGACGGCATGTTCGAGCGCGCCAAGTCGATCATGGAGCCCGTCTCCGCCGACTTCGACGGCGACCTTGACATCGCCATCGCGGGCGCCCGCTACGAATTCGTCGGCGCGATCGCCGCCGATGCCGTCGTCCGCAAGGGCAAGCCCGGCGAGACGCTCACGGACAGGATCGACCGCATCGTGCTCAACCGCTGGCTCGGCCTGCCGATCTTCCTCTTCGTGATGTACCTGATGTTCCTCTTCACGCAGAATCTCGGGGCGGCCTTCATCGACTTCTTCGACATTCTCGTGGGCGGCGTCCTCGTCGACGGCTTCGGCGCCCTGCTCGAAACCCTCGGCGCGCCCGACTGGCTGCGCGTCATGCTCGCCAACGGCATCGGCGGCGGCATCCAGACGGTCGCAACCTTCATCCCGGTCGTCTTCTTCCTCTTCTTCTTCCTCGCCATTCTCGAGGACTCCGGCTACATGGCCCGCGCCGCGTTCGTCATGGACCGCCTGATGCGCGCCCTCGGCCTGCCGGGCAAGGCCTTCGTGCCGCTGCTCGTCGGCTTCGGCTGCAACGTGCCCGCCATCATGGCCACCCGCACGATGGACCGCGCCTCCGACCGCATCATCACGATCATGATGGCTCCGTTCATGAGCTGCGGCGCCCGTCTCCCGGTCTACGTGCTCTTCGCCACGGCGTTCTTCCCGACCAACGGTCAGAACCTCGTCTTCGGCCTCTACCTCATCGGCATCCTCGCCGCCGTCGTCACGGGCCTCCTGCTCAAGCGCATCGCCCTTCCGGGCGCCGCCTCGGCCTTCGTGATGGAGATCCCGCCGTACCACATCCCGACCGTCAAGGGCGTGATGCTGCGCACCTGGGACCGCCTCAAGGGCTTCGTGCTGCGCGCCGGCCGCGTCATCGTCGTGATCGTCGCCTGTCTCTCCATCCTCAACTCGATGGGCACCGACGGCACCTGGGGCCATGAGGACACGAACGAGTCCGTCCTCTCCGAAATCGGCCGCACGATCGTTCCGGTCCTCGAGCCCATGGGCGTCTCCGAAGAGAACTGGCCCGCCGCCGTCGGCATCTTCACGGGCGTCCTCGCCAAGGAAGCCGTGGTCGGCACGATGAACTCGCTCTACGACAGCATGGCCCGCGCAAAGAACGCCGAGAACGGCGTTGCCGAGGAAGCCTCTGAAGACGAAGCCGGCTGGTCCTTCGGCGCCACGCTCGTCGAGGCCCTCGAAAGCGTCAGGACGAACCTCGCCGATCTCGGCGGCGCTCTCCTCGACCCGGCTGGCATCCACGTCGACGACCTCTCCGACACGGCCGCTGCCGCCGAAGAACAGGAAGTCGCCGTCGACACGATCGACATGATGCAGCAGCTCTTCGGAGGCGGCTTCGCAGCCTTCTGCTACCTGCTCATGGTCCTGCTCTACATGCCCTGCGGCGCCGCCGTCGCGACCGTCTGGCGCGAAGCGGGCACGGCATGGACGCTCTTCCTGTGCGGTTGGACAACGGCGCTCGGCTACACCTCCGCCACGATCGTCTACCGCCTCGGCACCTTCGCCGAAAACCCGACGTACTCGATCGTCGCCATCGCCCTCTCCGTCGCCATCCTGGCAGGCATGCTCCTCTGGATGCGCACCTTCGCGAAGAAGAACGGCGGCAAGGGCCGCAAGGTGATCCCGATCTACGCCACGCGATGATCAGTGCCGCCGTCAGGCTCCGCCCTGACGGCAGCACGGCTCCCCAGGCCTTCCCGAAGGGGCCGGCGGTCGCACGACCGCCGGCCCCTTTCCCCTGCATCCCGCCTTCCTCCCTCGCACGTCACGAAGTCGTCACAAAAGTCGCCTTCAGATGACGTTTCCATTGGTTTGCAAGTGTTTGTTAGATCGCCGCACGCGACGGCCGGGTTCCTGTACCATTCAAGTCGCTGAGATGAATGCGGTTCTTCCGACCGAAGGACGCGAAAGTCGAAAGCCGCTGTTGGGAGTCCATTCGAAGCGCCTCACGGATCTTCGAGCTCGAGACAAGGCGGCCGGAGGCAGGAAATGCCAAAGTTCATCAAGGCAGTCGGGAAGCGTCCCCTCCGGGACGGGCCCCGAACGCGTCAGGCGGCAGGCGGATTCGTAAAGACGAGCCGCATGCACGCGGAATGCGGACGACGGATGCAACAAAATGCAACGTCGACTTGCATGCCCGTGAAAACCTTGATATAATTAACTCTGTTGTGGTTGATGTGGTTCCTTGCGTATCAGACCGGAACTTCGAAATCACGGGTCGCTGTTGGGAGTCCATTTGGGCAGCAGGTGTTGCAAGCTGCCGCAAGCCTGGATCAAGAAGCCGACGGTTTGAGACCACTCACCACAAGGCGCGGGACATGTTGAAGAACGTGTCCCTTTTTTATTGCACGCTGACTGAAGGCCGATTCCGACTCGCAGACCGGCCTTTTTTTTGTTTTGCGCCCCTGCTTTTCTCATCTGGCCTCTCTCCGGGCCTTCTTTCCACCGGCTTCAGGCCTCTCTTGGTCCGCGCGCCTTCGGCGCTAAAATGTCCCTACGCAATACTGCTTAGAACGACGCCGTCCGGTTCTCCCTTTCCGGGCGGCCTTCAACTGTTTGGAGAGACTTTCATGCAATTCGTCGACTTCGCCCCGGTCAAGCTTGTTTTCGGTCCCGGCAGGCTCGAGGCCCTTCGCACCGAGCCCCTGCCCGGCACCAGGGCCCTGCTTCTCACCTCGAACGGCCGCTCGATGGAGCGCATCGGCGCGCTCGCGCGCGTCACCGCCATGCTCGAGGAACGTGGCGTTGCCGTGGTTCACATGGGCGTCGTCGAGCCCAACCCGACGGTCTCGACCGTCATGAAGGTGGCGGCCCGCATGAAGGACGAGAGATGCGACTTCCTCGTCGCGCTGGGCGGCGGCTCCGTCATGGACTGCGCAAAGATCTCGGGCCTCATGGCGACGAATCCCGGCGAGCTCTGGGACTACGTCCAGGGCGGCACCGGCGGGCGCAGGGCCTTCGAGCATGATCCGCTTCCGCTCGTCGCGATCACGACGACCGCGGGCACCGGCAGCGAAGTCGACGCCGGCGGCGTCATCACCAATCCCGAAACGAGGGAGAAAGTCGGCATCGGGCACCCGGGCTGCTTCCCGAAGCTCGCTATCGTCGACCCCGAACTCATGGTCTCCGTTCCGCCCGCCCTCACCGCCTACCAGGGCTTCGACGCGCTCTTCCACGCTGTCGAAGGCTACGTGGGCAAGCGTCCGAACTTCATGAGCGACATGTATGCGCTTGAGGCCGTCCGCCATCTCGCCGCGTGGCTTCCCAAGGCCGTCGCTGACGGCACCGACATCAAGGCCCGCGAGCACGTCGCCTTCGCCAACACCATGGCGGGCTTCGTCATGACGACCACGCGCCTCACGAGCCACCATGCGATGGAGCACGCGCTCTCGGCCTTCCATCCCAAACTCCCGCACGGCGCAGGCCTCATCATGCTCTCGATGGCCTACTTCGGCCACATGGTCGCCGTGGGCGCACAGTCCGAACGCTTCGTCGCGCTCGCCAGGGCCATGGGCGTCGAGGACGCCGTGCAGCCCTCCGACTTCCTGAGTGCGCTCTCGCGTCTCATCCACGACTGCGGCATGCAGGACCTGAAGATGAGCGACTGGGGCATCACGTGCGAGGAGCTGCCCGCCATGACCGAAGTCTGCCGCTCTGCAGGCGCCCACGCCTTCGGGCAGGACGCGAACTACTTCACCTTCGAAGACACGCTCGCCGTGTACGAAACCGCCTTCCGCTAAGAAAAGGGCCTCATGTCGAGTCTCTTCGCGCTCTTTCTCGTCACGAGCCTCGCGAACATCCTGACGCCGGGGCTCGGCGTCGTGATGATCATCACGCTCGCCGCCGAGTACGGGTGGCGCCGGACCATGTCGGGCGCCCTCGGCACGGCGCTCGGCATCGCGTTCCTCTTCATCGCGGGCATGTCCGGCGTGGGTGTCATCGTCGCCTCGAGTCCCATGCTCTTCGCGGCGATCAAGCTCCTCGGCGCCTGCTTCCTCATCTCGCTGTCGTTGAAGCTCCCCTGTCTGAAGACAGAGGATTCACTTTGACCGTCAGACAGCTCTTTCAGGGGGCAAAGCCGCCTGAACGTCAC
>ERZ507066.417-NODE-417-length-13219-cov-5.33318_pt1 | contig 13219 bp, 10 predicted proteins | sample MGYA00512866_ERZ507066 | MGnify/ENA metagenome assembly ERZ507066
TGCTCTTCCGATCTAGGAAGAGCATGGGGACCAAACTGAGAATTAGACGAATCGATAGCTTCGTCTAATGAGGCATCGTTATTGATACGCTCGGCAATCACCTCGTCCTGTTTCATTAATAATTCTGCGCGCTCGACAGTGCTCAGCTCATGACTCTGCTGGGTTTGTTCCGCGGTTTCGGCGGTCTCGGCTTGCACGCTCTGTGCGCTCTGTGCAGCGTTTTCTTCAATCAAATCAGACATTTTTCCCATACACTTAACGTTTGGAATTCCATATTTCAATACTCTTAAGGGTACTAAAAGAGTTGTACACGATGGCGTGCGGAGGTTTTGGCATACTTACTCGCACATGGCACAGTGCTATCGTTTCATTTTGCTGTATCGTGTGTTTGATCCTAATCTTTATAGCCATATTCTTCAGGACAAAATACTGATTGTGTGGCAGGCTTTACATTTGAACTCTAGCGTAAAGGTCACCACATATATGAATGCTCATAAGACCTGTTTTCTGTTTTGTTCTTTACGTTCGAGTTCAAGCGTGAAGCTTAGAACGTGACTTGACCTCACAATACGGCTCAAGCAGGCCGTATCTTTTACCTATCTGCTTGCGCATAAAACTCACAACAATCATACTGTGTGCAGAAGCGCTCTCAGGGTTGTAGCCTTCACGTTGCTCACGAAGCGTAAAGCTTGCCACACAAAAACTGAAGAAGTAATAAATAAATTTCACTTAACCGATTCATGCACCTGTTATGCCACTTTTTATGCACAATATCTGGCATGCATTCATCTGAACAGTTCCTCCATGCAGAAAGCTTAATCACAAGTTTTCTATGTAAATCTGCTACGTTGTAACTTTTCTTCATAACATACATCTAACTTCTATATTTGTTTACTTGTATATATCAACATGTTTCTTTCTCGCGAAGACGAGAGAAAGGACGGAGTAGCAAAATATTCCTTTAATACACCCTTTACATCGTCAAACTATTGACAACACTCTGAAAAAGCAATAAACCACGCAAAGAGCAAAAGAAAAATAAAGAGCATTTTAGATCAAGTTTTGCACCACAAAGCGCAAAATTAAGCAAATACAGTTAATCGCACTCAGCCAGAATGCAACTCTTCAAAACAGCAACGCAATCACGGCGTGAAAAAAATTCGATAGCCTCAAACCCAAACGACACGCCCACTCATTTTCTTCATCAAATTACACGCGCGTTATTTAGTGTGCCACATCACATTATGCACAAAATTATCCCCACACATTCGCACGGAATCATGCCAAAATATCAAGTTATCCACTTTTATCCACAAGACCAAAGACCACTATATATAGTGGTTGTATATAATTATCCACACTTTATTTAGTTGTATTTAGTCCTGCTTATGGCATATGATTACCTTCCAGTGTTCAGCACAAAACGATAACGCTTTCGCTCTATCGCTTCTGTTCATAGACATCATGCATACGCTTCGCGCACTGTGTAGCTTTGCACACTGTCATCAGAAACACACAAAGCCAAGAGCATATCGCAGCTTTACATCTTGCTATAACCAGCTGGAGCAAAGCCAACTGAATACGAACCACATACCGTATATCTGCTTACAAAGGAAGGCTCATGATGACTGCACCGACAGCGTCCATGCTTGAAGACGTTAACATTTCTATCAACGATATCAAGGTAGAAAAGCGCGACGGTCGAGTAGTTCTTTTCGATCGCATGAATATTATTCACGCCATCGAAGCGGCCTTTCATGCGGTAGGAGAAGATTTAGATTCTCGCAATTCTCGTCTTATTGAAGACATGACAACCACTGTAGAAAGCGCTATTGCTGATCGTTATACAGGCAATGTTCGCATTGACGATATTCAAAATGCTGTAGAGCACACTCTTATTAATAATCATTTGTACGAGATTGCTCAGGCTTATACGTCATGGCGCTTAAATAAAGATATTGCGCGCGCTAAGGCAAGCGATGTGAACGAAGCTATTAAGAAGTTCATTAATCGCGATGAAACGATTATGCGAGAAAATGCTAATAAGGATTCCAACGTCTACGCTACTCAGCGCGATTTATTAGCAGGTGCTGTATCTAAGGCAAGCGCGATGAGTATGCTTCCTTCTGAGGTTGCTAATGCTCATATTAAGGGCGATATTCATTTTCATGATGCGGATTACAGCCCATTTACCCCAATGACCAACTGCTCTTTGCCTGATTTTGGCAATATGCTTGCCAATGGTTTCGTGTTGGGTAATGCCATGATGGATTCGCCTAAATCTATTGGCACCGCTGCTACCCAGATTACGCAGATTATTAAGGATATTGCTGGCTCTCAGTATGGCGGTCAGACGGTGAACCGCGCTGATGAGATGTTGGCTACTTACGCTCAGCTTGATTTTGCGAAGAATATGGAGATGGCTCGCACTGTTTTCCCTGATGGTGAGCCTATTGATGTTGCCCAGCGCGCTATTGCTGCTTTTAAGGATCGCGAAGCTGATTGGTTGCACTTTGAAAATCGTGATGCTTTACCTATGGATGAGCCCTTCCATCATGACGTTGATGAGCTTGAGCAGATTCGCGAAGTGTATGCAAAGATTTTAACGCGCAAGAATATTTACGATGCTATGCAAACCATGGAGTATCAGATTAATTCCAACCGTATTAGCAATGGTCAGACTCCTTTTGTTACTGTTGGTTTTGGTTTGGGTCAAGATTGGTTTGCTCGCGAAATCCAGCGCGCTATTTTGCTCGTCCGCATTCGCGGTTTGGGTAAGGATCGTCACACTGCTATTTTCCCTAAGCTTGTATTTACTGTGAAGAACGGCGTAAATGCTAAGGAAGGCGAGCCAAATTACGATTTGAAGCAGTTGGCTTTGGAGTGCGCTACTAAGCGCATGTATCCGGATGTTGTTTTCTACGAGAACATCGTGAAGATTACTGGCTCCTTTAAAGCGCCTATGGGTTGCCGTTCTTTCCTGAACGGTTGGATTGATCCGGATACAGGTGAAGATGTAGAAGATTCTCGCTTGAATTTGGGCGTAGTTACCGTGAATATTCCTCGTATTGCTTTGGAATCTCACGGTGACAAGAAGCGTTTCTGGAAGCTGTTTGATCAGCGTATGCAAATTGCGCACGAAGCCTTGCAGTTCCGCATTAAGCGCTGTAAGGAAGCTACTCCAATTAACGCTCCTACCCTCTTCCAGTATGGCGCTTTTGGTCGCCTGCAGCCAGGGGATAACGTAGATCAGCTCTTTAACCGTTCTCGCGCTACTATTTCGCTCGGATATATTGGTTTGTATGAGACTGTAGCTATGTTCTACGGCAAAGATTGGATGCAAGATCACAGCTGGGATGAGAACGGTAAGAAGTTTGCTTTGGAGATTGTGCAGCGTATGCATGATTTATGTGTTGATTGGGATAGCGCTGAGGGATACCATTACTCCGTTTATTCCACGCCTGCAGAGTCTTTGACTGACCGTTTCGCTCGCTTAGATAAGGAACAGTTTGGTGTGATTGATGGCGTTACTGACCATGATTTCTACACCAACTCCTTCCACTACCCAGTATGGTTGCGCCCAACTCCTATGGAAAAGCTCTCGTATGAGCGCGACTTCCCATACTTGGCAAACGGTGGCTTTATTAACTACTGCGAGTTCCCAAGCTTGCAATCCAATCCAAAGGCTTTGGAAGCTGTATGGGATTATGCTCATAACATTGGTATTGGCTATTTGGGAACGAATACTCCGATTGATCACTGCTTCGAATGCGGTTTTGAGGGGGACTTTGAACCGACTGACACAGGATTTAAGTGCCCAGAGTGCGGCAATAATGATCCAAACAAGTGCAACGTCACCAAACGCACCTGCGGTTATTTAGGTAACCCAGTGCAGCGCCCTATGGCTCACGGTCGTCATGAAGAAATTTCTCATCGTGTGAAGCACATGGCAGGTGAAACCGGTCATGTTACGTTAAAAGATGGCACTGTGCGTCAATGGTGGGATGATGCAGAGTAATGTGTTTTAACCACTTGCAAGGGTTTGCTCGATTGCACACGTCAGGTCGAGCGAACCCTTAGTTTTTCGTAGAAAGAAACCAGCATGTCTGATGGGTTTACCAAAACCGGCTCAGTGCGACGTAGCGCTCACCGCGATTTTGCTCCAGAAGAAAAAAACCGCGGACCTTATATTCCTACTGCTCTTGCCAATAATCCTCGTGCCGGTCAATGGGATGGACGCAAACTCTCACGCAATATTGTGGCAGATTACAAGCGTTTTATTGTAACGGATGGTGAGGGAATTCGTTGCTCACTCTATGTGAGCGGATGCCCATTCCACTGCCATGATTGCTATAATTCTTCGATTTGGGATTTCAAAGCAGGTCATGAATATACCCAAGAACTCGAAGATAAAATTATAGAAGATTTAAGCTTAGATTACGTGCAGGGTATTACTCTTTTAGGCGGAGAACCACTGCTCAACACTCCTATGCTCATACAACTGACGAACCGTATTCGCCGCGAATTTGGTTCATCAAAAGATATCTGGGCTTGGACTGGATATACATGGGAAGAGCTTATGCGAGAAGGTGAAACTCCCGATAAGATTGAGCTATTACATAATATTGATATTTTGGTGGATGGTCGATATATCAGTAGTTTGCATGATTCTCTTTTACAATTCCGTGGCTCTTCTAATCAACGTATTCTCGATGTGCCACGTAGTTTTGAAGAAGGTCGAGCAGTTATCTGGGATAAGTTACACGATCAAGAACGTTTTATTCCTGAAATGTATGGAAAAGAACGTGCAGCCAGCGAGGATGCTACCGAAAATAATTAAAAGAACTAAAAGCACAACGCCCCTTCACCTGCATGATGATGAAGGGGCGCATCGCTATATTCTTACAGGTGTGCAACTGCAGAAAGAGAGAAAAACTTCACACACCTTTAGCGCATAACGACTGTGCAAGACTTTAGTGCTTCAGATCAATAACCATACGGCCACGAATCTTTCCAGCTTCCATCTCATCGAAGATATCGTTAATATCTTCCATTGGTCGAGACTGGCATTGTGGAACAACCTTGCCTTCAGCACCGAATTGGAAGGCTTCTTCCAAGTCCTTACGAGTACCAACAAGCGAACCCACAACACGAATACCATCAAGCACCAAACGAGGAATGCTCAAATCCATAGATTCAGTTGGCAAACCGACTGCAGCTAAAGTACCACCAGCACGCAAAGCATCAACAGCGCCGTTAAAAGCGCTCTTACCCACTGCAGTTACTACTGCGCCATGAGCACCACCGCATTCACGCTGAACAACTTCGCCCAAGTCTTCCTTCAATGGGTTAACGCACAAGTCAGCACCGAACTTCTTAGCAAACTCGAGCTGCTCGTCGTTAATATCAACAGCAATAACCTTAGCTTGGAAAACATTCTTCGCATACTGCAAAGCGAGGTTACCTAAACCACCCAAACCAGAAATAACAATCCATTCACCCGGATGAACGCCAGACTCCTTAATAGCTTTGTAGCAGGTGACGCCAGCGCAAGTAATAGAGCTTGCTGCATAAGAGTCAAGACCTTCTGGAACTTTAACTGCATAATCCGCAGGAACAATGCACTCGTGTGCCATACCACCGTCAGCAGTGTAGCCAGCGTTGAGCACGGAACGACACAAAGTTTCACGACCTGTTGTGCAATACTCACAACGGCCACAGCCCTTAAAGAACCAAGCTACGGATACGCGGTCGCCCACCTTGAGAGCATCTGCTCCTTCAGCTACTTCCTTAACAATGCCAATACCCTCGTGTCCAAGAACTACGCCAGTTTTGTCGCCATAATCCTGATGCATCACATGCATATCAGTGTGGCATACACCGCAGCATTCCATATCGAGCAATGCCTCACCATAACGTAATGGACGCAATTCCTTATCTACAACAGCGGCTTTCTTATCTTGAGTTGCTACGATTGCCTTCACGACAGAATCCTTTCTACATAAATACTCATCATCGAGAGAACTTGACATCTCCGTCAAGAACACACCATCTAGTGTATCCCTATTCCTCGAAATGGTAAGACGAAACACCATAAACTCACAGATTAATATGTTCGTTTGTGCGCACGATGTTGCCATTTTGTAGGATTTTCTATCATTTCCTCAACGGCGTGTTCTTGACGTGTTTTGTCAAGCATTATTCATGACGCAACCTCCATAAAGTTCGTGCAGCCACCAGCAAACCATAAGCCAACATTGCAGTTGCCGCAGCAGCCGCTACTCTCACTAACGAAATACCCGTGCGTGCCAGTGGTTGGCTTGGTTTTTCAGGAGTTTTCGGCGTATCCGGAGGCGGCTTAATCTCCGTTTGTTCCCCAGCAACCCCCAGCCCATGCGAAGCCAAAATCGTTCCATCCGCACCGCGCAAAGTTGCTTTCCAATACACAATTCCCGGAGTCTGCGATCTCACAGAAGGACTGCGCACCTCATAACTGCCATCATCTGCGCGCATGTCCGGAGTAATCGCCACCGTTTCCTCTTTGATCAAAACCGGCGTCGCCCCCATCTCCCCTCCACTATCGGCGGCATCATAAGCAGTAAAACTCACAGTCGATCCCTCCGAAACAGCACCTTCCACACGTGCAATATCAGCAAAATCTTCGCCTGGCATCACTTCAGACTTGTCAACATGCGTCACTATCGAGGCACTGTGTGGCGTCTTCACCACTCGAGTGCATTCCCACTCATCGTTCCACGCACTGGTCACAGGCATCACGCGGTCATCTCCAGCGAAACCGTACACGAAAGCGTAGTAACCAAGCCTGTCAGCATAAATGTACACGGGCTCACCATGCGCGTCCGGCTTGCCACCTCCCACAGCGAGAACGCCATTGCGCGCTTCATACTCAAACTGTCCAACGAGCTGATGCGTATCATCATCTGCGGGAGCCACCACAGAGTCGGGCTTGTCTGCCGACCAATACACGCGGACCGTTGCCAAGCGCTCATCTGCCTTCCAGCCAAACCTCTCATTACCCGTAAACTCACCGTGATCATCGGGGAACCCAGCAATCGTAATACGATCGGTTAGTGGCGCTCCTAACTCAGCGGAATGCTCCGAAACTGTTGAATCAACAGACACATGCTGTCTGGTCGATGTGCTTTCTTTCACATCCAACAACCCAGAAATCGCATCCTTATCCATCCACTGCCGCGCGTCTTTGCCATCCGCATCTTCACCTTGCTCATCGCGCGCAATCGTCCACACCCAGGTGGTGAATTTACTCTCCTCGTCAGTAATCACAGAGCTGTGCACATCGCGCGTTTGGCCCGCATCAGTAAACTCTATCTGCTCCGTTCCCACCGATTCAAGCCCTAACTCGCGTAAACGAGCAATATAATCAGCGGCTTTTTCTCCATCCCGCACCTGAATTTTCTCATCTGCGCTCAATTGCGCAACCTTCTCATGCGTCAAACCCGTATACGCGTAACCGGTCGCTTTTAGCGTCACTCCCTTTTCCCACGCATCGCCTGACATAACGCCCACCTGCACACTATCGCTCATCGCATTACCCGCCTCGTCAATCAACGAAGGAACTTGAGTGCGAATTTCTGGCTGAAAAACCTTGCGCACATCGAAGCGAATACCCTGAAAAACCGCCTCATGATTATCGCCTAAGCGCACAAAATTTTGCGCACTATCCACATCATCTAAGGTCTGCACAGAGACGCTCTGCGAGGTACTCACTTCACCCTCACCCGTTGCAACCCATGGCACATCAACCGGATCGGCAGCACTCGTAACAGTAATAGAATCCGAATTATTACTCTCAAAATGCGCAGGACCATGCAATCGCACAGTAACAGGAACATTATTGAGAGATTCACCGCTTGCATTCGTTACACGCACCGACACCCGACCACGCCGCTTTGCCTGCGAATACGCCATCGTAACCTCCGTGCCCGCAACAGCATGCGACGTGCCCTCCGCCCATAATTCGGTCGCACGCTGCTCAACCCCAGGAGCATCCGACATTACACGCGCTCGGCTCGCATTCCATTGCGGACGCGAAGAATCTAAATCAAAATGATCATGAATAAGCGTTGCTAAAGCCGCATGATCCAAGGGATTTGACGAGTTATGATACTTCTCCAACAGATACCCCATTGATCGCGTTTGCGGCGAGTCAGGAATTTGCCGACTGTTGCTAAACGTCCACGTAGAATCCACGCCCCATTGATGGCAGTACAGATAATCGCTGTTCTCGCTGACGCCAATCACACCCAAAACGTACCCTTTAAAGCTCGGCAAAAGCATGAACAGGCTTTTTGACGGTCTCGCCAGATGACCGCCTGCAGGTTTCGCTGATGCAATTTGCGGTTGAACGTTCAGACATAGCACCACGAGCAGCGCAACGCTCAGTAGCATCCCCCACAAGAGGGATAGAATGCGCGCAACTCGCGACGTGCGCAGCATTTGTGCTCTTTCCGATCTCAACGAACGCAGCATCCGCACGCTATTTTCTTCAACTCTATTTTTGACAACGTTATTTTCTGCGCGTTTTTCTTTCGAAACCGCTTGACGCTCTTCTCTCGCGAGCGCGCTATCCGAGCACTTAAGCCTTCTCCTGAATAATTTTTTCATCGTATGATCCTTCCCTATTTCTACAACTACGGTGTCGTTCTTCCAGCATGACTGATGCGAGCGCGAAAACCACTATTGAAATGAATATGTGAACCAATGTGGATAACTCGCCCAGTTTCAGCGGAGACATCTCATGTCTAATGCCACGTAAGCGATATCTTTCACACTAAACACGTCCACCGCTCCATCACCATGCCACTCGCTTATACCACTCGCTTATACAACTCGCTTCCCCGACTCATAACGAACCCATACCTCTCGCTTATACTGCGCAGCAAGTAAGCTAGACGCTGAGAGTGCTGATTGATCAGCGCTACACACAATCTCTTTGAGGAGAAAAAATGGCAGAAACATTTAATGTTTTGATGGAAATTCCACGCGGTTCTAAGAACAAGTACGAAGTAGACCACGAGACCGGCCGCATTATGCTCGACCGCACTTTGTTCACTTCTATGGGCTACCCAGATGACTACGGCTATATTGAAGGTACTTTGGGCGAAGACGGCGATCCACTCGACGCTTTAGTTATGATTCCAAACTCCGTATTCCCTGGCTGCATTGTGGAATGCCGCGCTGTTGGCTTGTATCACATGGTTGACGAAGCTGGTGGAGACGACAAGATTTTGTGCGTTCCTGCAGACCCTCGTTTTGACGACATCAAGGATATTGACGACGTTAACGAGTTCCACAAGAAGGAAATTGAACACTTCTTCAACCAGTACAAGGCTTTGGAGCCAGGCAAGGAAGTTATGCCAGGTTCTTACTGGACTACTGTTGACAAGGCTGAGGCAGAAATCGTTGCTGCTCGTCAGCGTTTGGCAGATGCTGAGTAAACTTCAGTAGACCGCTTACTGCTTATATAGCGAGTCCTCGGAACGTCTTTTAGGACTTCCGAGGACTTTTTTATTCCGCAGATATTGCGATTGCTAGTTCTTCAGATTTTAGCGATGTTTCGAGGAGTAAGTTGCCCAGTAAGTTCCACTTCGTTCCTCCGGATGGCATGCGTCACGACATCGTTTTGGCGTTTTGACACATTTTGGTTTGACTTCATGACTGAGGTCGATACGCGCAACCGATATGGCACTTTTGAAGCCATTTTTGCGCATCAAAACTGGTATAAAAGGTGTATTAATCCGTTAAACCAGCATGTGTGAGAGTAACAACTCTTAAGACTTGATGAGTTCCGAACATCGTTTGACATAACAGGTTTTGCTTGTTTTGCTTTACTGCTCGGATAAAAATGTCAGCCATGGCAGGTTTCTTCTGCCGTGGCTGACTGCTTTTTAGACCTAAAACTGGAACGAATTACATTGCCAAACATGACATACTGCCTGCGTCATAGCTCAAAATACTTGCAGAGGTTCAAGTCATTCAGACCACGTAAAACTTACACCGTTTCATTAAGTCAGTTTTACGAATTTCGCACGCGAGCCGAGAACCACGCCAGCCTAGAGCACACTAAGAACACTCAAACAATAAAGCTGATAAGGAAAATCATCAGTGGCAAAATACCGCTGAGCATTGCTGCTAATCCTGCGTATCTCCAAACAGGAGAGAGATTACGCGCTTCTTCAGTCTGTTGCGAAGCCTCGTTCGCTTTACCATCGCTTGACTGCTCACCCGCTTGAGGGGCTTTCACTCCAGAACCACCCGCTTGAGATGCACGCACGGCATCGCGTGACCAAGCTCCCACACTCAGGCTAATGCACAGAATTCCGATAACGATGAAGGCAATAATAGCAACGAAAGCAGTAGTACTGATTGCCAAACCAGCCGCACGCGCAAAACGCGCAACCATCCAGCCTGACGATGCCAAACCTAAAGTTCCCATCAAAATAATGTTTGCCAGCGACTCAATTAACTGAGTGCGTTCTTTTCGCAACATTTCAAATAAGAAACCGCCAGCAATCAAAGCGGACATCAGCATAAACAGAGCCGCACCAAAATGCTGTTCGGCTGCGATTAAAGCGGCAATGACTCCCGCGAGGCTCATAGCAACTGCTGCAATACGTGAAGCATGAGGAGTAGGCGTATACAGTTCAGCAGGGAAAAGCCAAGCTGCAACACCTGCCACCGCCACAATAAACACAGGCAGAGCATACAAAAGAACACCGCCCACATGCCACATGGATGCAATCAGGAAAAACATAAGCGCACATACAACCGCGCTTGCCCCCGCTACACGTACACCAGCCACACGAACACCAGCTACACGCGCACTCCGAGCAGCGCCCGACTCACCCACATTCCCACCCTGAACACCAGCGGCTTGTTCCTTCGACATTTTCACTCCTTGACCGCAAATAGACGAATGCGGTAGATAACGTTTACTATTATTCATAGTAACGGTTTAGCAGGGCATTCTGTTCACGCCGTTGTTTGTTACTTCATGCGCTATCGATATGAACACACAAATCGCAAATCGAAGCGCGCAGTATGCGTTTTTCGGAAGGACAGTCATGAGCGATTTCACACTGCTAACAAAATCGACTGATCCCGCTTCCGTGTTGCCTGCTTTAGCTTTACTCCAACATCGTGTGCGCGTTCTGCCTACAGAAACATCCTCGCTTGTGCGCATTCCTGATGAAAGTATTGTGTTTTTAGATGCTCGCGAAGATGTTGCGTCTGCAAAGACTTTCTGCTCGATGGCAGCTGCCTCGGGCGTTCAATTTCCAATTATCGTTATTTTAAGTGAGGGCGGCTGTTTAGCTTTTAACGCTGAGTGGAAGGCTGCAGATTTCGTGGTCAACACTGCCAGCCCTGCAGAAGTTGAAACTCGCGCGCGCGTTCTGTCTATGGGCGGCTTGGTTAATCCTGGTCTTATGCACACGTCAGATACTTCAGACGATGAGAAGAATTCCTCGTCTGCATCGTCTCGAAACGGCGTGATTACGTGCGGCGCTTTGGAAGTAGATACGATTGGCTACACCGCTACGCTGCATGGACATCCGCTTGATTTGGCGTATAAAGAGTTTGAGCTTCTTAAGTATTTAGTACTGCACCCAGGCCGCGCTTTTACGCGCACACATTTACTTCAGGAAGTGTGGGGCTACGATTATTACGGCGGTACGCGCACGGTTGATGTGCATGTTCGTCGTCTGCGCGCTAAGTTAGGCGTTGAGTTTGAGTCTGTGATTGGAACTGTGCGTAACGTGGGTTATCGTTTTGACCCTCCTCAGGGCGCTCGTTCTCATGGAGATGGGCAAGACGAAGAGTAACATGCCTCGCGAGACCAAACAGCAACGCGCGCAACGCATTCATGAGGAGTACGCGATTTTATGCGAAGAAATACCGAATCCTCAGCCAGGTTTAGTTTTTCGTAACTCTTTTGAACTGCTGATTGCCACGATGATGAGCGCTCAGACCACGGATGTACGCGTTAACTCGGTTACTCCTGAACTTTTTGCGCTCTACCCTACTGCTGAAACGATGGCTGAGGGCAATGTGGAACTGATTGGCAAGATTATTCATGCCATCGGTTTTTGGCGGGTAAAAGCCCAGAGAGCTGTGCAGATAGCGCAATCTTTAGTCCGTGATTTTAATGGCGAAGTGCCTAGCACAATGGAGGAGCTGGTAACTCTTCCGGGAGTGGGTCGTAAAACTGCAAATGTTGTGCTCGGTCATGCTTTTAATGAACCCGGTTTTCCGGTTGATACGCATGTTATTCGGTTAACACGTCGTTTGCGTTGGCGCACAGATTGGCGTTCATCTCATCCAGATCCCGTGCATATTGAGTCAGAAATAACGCAATATTTTGAACCATCCGAGTGGAAAAACGTGTCGGATCGTCTTATTTTATTCGGGCGTTCTACGTGTCATGCACGCAAACCTGAATGCGATATGTGTCCGCTCAAACAAAGCTGCCCGAGCTTCGGCATGTATACTCGTTAGCCTTGTGACGTAGACTACGACCTATGAGTCAGAAGTCATCATTACGTTCAGGTCTTATTTTCTTTGCTACGCTTATTGTGCTCGCTCTTATAGTGACGGGCGGATGGGCAATTGTGAATCATAAGGTAGAGCTGCCTGCCGTCTTAGGTGGGGCGGAAGGAAACGGTCAAACCCTTACAGTGGCAACCGCCCAACCGATCAGCTCTCTTGATATGACCTCTAATACGTCTTCTGCTCTTGATCAAGCTTTACTGCATAATGTGTACGATACTTTGGTCGGTCGCGATGAAAAAAATCAGCCTGCGCCCACTGGTTTAGCCAAAAACTGGAGCATTTCTCCAGACGGTTTAACCTACACTTTTAAGCTGTACTCAGGTATGAACTTTTCGAACGGTCATACTGCTAATGCGGACGATGTGATCGCCTCGCTGAAGCAGACGCTCGAAAAGCAAACGGTTGATTCAACGCGGTTGCAGCGCGTCACAAGCGTGAACGGCAATAACCTCACAGTAGAAATAACGCTATCTCAAGCAGATCCAAACCTTCTATGGGCGCTGAGCACGCGAGCTGGAATTATTTACGACTCACAAGCCACGTATGACGCAGCGAAAACTGCTGTCGGTTCTGGCCCGTATCAGGTTGAAGCCTTCGAAGCCGGCAAATAGATCGGAAGAGCACACGT
>ERZ507066.428-NODE-428-length-12916-cov-4.34305_pt1 | contig 12916 bp, 9 predicted proteins | sample MGYA00512866_ERZ507066 | MGnify/ENA metagenome assembly ERZ507066
CACATCTTCGAAGCGTTCGTCCCCAACGCAGTGTGAGGTTGAGGGCGTTATTGATGTGCCCATGGGGCGGTTACAGGCTCATCGGGCGGTAACTTGCCCATGAGGCGGTTTGAAGAATATGTGAAACCGCGGAATTAAGCCATTTTGGCATACCGCCCCATGAGGATTTTGCCGCCTCATGGGGCAATTGCCGCCCCATGGGGGATTTCCCGCCCCATGAGGTATGGCGTTTTACTTGTGATACGGCTCGCCAGCGTTGATTTTATAAGCGCGATAGATCTGCTCCAGCAGAATCACGCGCATAAGCTGATGCGGGAACGTCATCTTCGAGAAACTCAGCAGAAAATCAGCACGACGCAGAATCGCGTCGTCAAGGCCGATTGAACCGCCGATGACCAGCTGAATATGGCTGGTGCCACGCAATCCAAGGTCGTTGATTTTGGCGGCCAATTCTTCACTGGACAGCTGCTTGCCATTGATGGCAAGGGCAATAACAAACGCGCCGTCCTTCAGATGCTTGGCGATGCGTTCGCCTTCTTTGGCCTTGATCTGTCGGTCAACGCCTTCGGAGGCATGGTCAGGCGTTTTCTCATCTGCCACTTCAATGATGTTGAGCTTGCAGTAGCGCGAAAGTCGCTTGGAATACTCGTCAATGGCGTCGCGAAGGTAACGTTCCTTCACGCGCCCCGGCGCAATAATATCGATTTGCATAAAAAGCCCATCACATTGGCTCCCCTCAGGGAGGGGAGCCAGGAAAATCAGTCAATTACACCATAGAGACGGTCACCGGCGTCGCCGAGTCCCGGCACGATGTAGCACTTGTCGTTAAGACGTTCGTCGACCGCGCACACCACGACCTTGAAGTCGATGGACGGGTCGATGTGCTCCTCGACGTACTTGATGCCTTCGGGGGCCGCGATGATGTTGATCGCGGTCACGTCCTTGGCACCGCGCTCGGCCAAGTAGTGCGTGGCGGCGACCAGCGTGCCGCCGGTGGCGAGCATCGGGTCGATGAGGAAGCACTGGCGGCCGGACAGGTCCTCGGGCAGACGGTTCGCGTACGTCACCTGCTGGGTGGGGTGCTCCTCGTCGCGCTTCATGCCCAGGAAGCCGACTTCAGCAGTCGGAATCAGGCGGGTCATGCCGTCGAGCATGCCCAAGCCAGCGCGCAGCACCGGCACGATGATCGGGCGCGGGGAGGCGAGCTTCTTGCCGGTCATCGGGGCGACCGGCGTCTCGATCGGCGCGGCCACCACGGACAGGTTGCGGGTGGCCTCGTAGGCCTCAAGCATCACGAGTTCGGAGACGAGCTCGCGGAAGGTGGAGGAGGGGGTGTTCTTGTCGCGCAGCACGGTGAGCTTGTGCTCGACCAGCGGATGATTCAAAACATGGAGTTCCATGATTCCCAGCCTAGTCCAAGTTTGCCGACCTGCCGAATTGGAACGGATAATGGCGTGCGTGAGAACCTTGCTGAAAGGTGTAAAACCGGGAACGCGAAAGGTGTAAAACCGGGAATCAATATGGTGCAAAACAAGGGTTGATTTACACCATATTGATTCTCCTTAGGTTGTTCAGCTCTTATTCTCGTCTGGGAAGGAGCCTGACGTTCGCAGCAAAGGTTCGGCAACGGCTTGAATCACAGATTGCGGCATATGGGACTCCTCAAAATCATGACGTGGGAATGCGCCGCTCGTGCGTTCGAGCGTGTACAGCGCGTTCAGTGCGTCTGCACCGTACGCGCGAATCATTGCATTGGCCCGTTCCTTGGTCAGGTAGTTGATTTGCGCGTTATACAGCACGGTGAAAGCATCACCGAGTGCCGGATCATTGGCATAAGTCAGCCCATTCGCCGCAGTGATGGTGATTGAGGCCGTGATCGGCACTAATGGAACCGACACGGACAGGCTCAACGTCGCTTCATCATAAGTGGTATCTGCTGTAATTGGCTCATCATCCACGGTAACGGTGACGGTGGCCGGCGCTACGCCGCGGAAGATGATGCACCATGACCGGGCTACGGGAAGGGCTGATATATTGCCCGTGGCCGGAGCGATGGTGAATGCCGCCGCATCTGCAGAGTTGGTGCCATTTGGTCCCCAGCCCAATGTCAATGTGGTGGACGCGGCTTTGGAATCGTCCGGCAGCGCTTGGTTGGTGCCGTCATCTTCTTTGACGGTGAATGCTCCATCGGCTCCGGGGAACACCATCACCATGACATGGGAGGGGTTGCTGGTGGAGTTCAGTCCGTTGGCATCTAATGGCTGCATAGGCACGATGCCTCCGGCCTTGGCGAACACTGGAATGCCATGTAAATCACGCCAAGCCTCGAAGCTCCTGCCGCTCTTGTATTTCGATTCATACCGACGGCCGGTGAAGAAATCGAACCAGGTGCCTTGTGGCAGCCAGACGTCTGTCTTGGCAAGCTGCACGTCACGGTCAATGGGAGAAGTGACTGGAGAGACCACCAATTCAGTACCGAAGCGGAACTCATGTCCGATTTCGTAGGCCATGGCGTTGTTCGGGTCCTGCCAATACATCGGTTCAACGAGAGGTCGTCCTGCCGCTGATGCGCGCCAGTTCATCGTGTACAGGTAGGGCAGCATTTCGTGACGCAGACGCAATGCGGCATTCATCGCATGACGGATCTCGGCATGGAAGTTCCATGGTTCTTTACCGTTGAACGGGGAATCCGTGGAGTGCAGTCGGTTGATCGGGCTGAATGTGCCGAGCTGGTACCATCGGGCCTCCAATTCTTCGTCGCGGTAGCCGAACATATGTCCGCCGATGTCGTGGCTCCACCATCCATAGCCAATGTTCGAGGCGGTGGCGGTGAAATAAGGCTGGAATTGGAGCGATTCCCATGTCACCACGGTGTCTCCAGAGAACCCGACCGGATACCGGTGAGAGCCTGGGCCGGCGTATCGGGAGAAGGTCAACGGCCAGCGCCCATTGCGTCCGGAATCCAGATAATGCATATGATTGAGCATCCAGAGCGGGTCGAGGCCCTGCTGTCTGGTCACGCCGCCTTGCTGCCAGTCCAGCCACCAGAAGTCAACGCCTTCATCCTCCAACTTGTGATGCAAGTCGAAGTATGTCTCCATGAATCGTGGACTGGTCACATCGAATTCCACCGGTTCCCCGCTAGCTGGATCTATGCCCATGTGCAGGGCGGCCCGCTCATAACCGTTCTCGAAAGCGCGAATGCCATCGCGCGGGTGTACATTAAGCGTGGTCTTGAGACCGTGCTCATGCAATGAGCGGAGGAACCGCTCGGGGTCGGGAAAGAGCTCACGATTCCATGTGTAACCGGTCCATCCGGAACCATACTGAGGATCGACGTCATCCACCAAATGCCAGTCCATATCGATAACCGCTGTGGTAAAGGGCAGTTTTTCATGTTCGAAACGGTCAATCAACGCCAGATATTCCTGTTCGGTGTATCGATGATAACGGCTCCACCAGTTGCCTAGCGCAAATCGAGGCAGCAGCGGTGTCGGGCCAGTCAGGCGGTAGAAGTCCTGTATGGCCTCGATGTACTGGTTCCCGTAGCCAAAGAAATACAGGTCAGTCTCTGGATTGGTGCGTGGCGTGACCCAAACACCGAACGGGTTGGCCTCTCCATTGATGGCATCAGCATCGGTGATGATATTGGAACTGGAATCATCGATTACGGCCCAGCCGTCACGCGAGAGGATACCGGGTTCCAGCTGGGTTGCTCCGTCGACAGTGTCGAGCGTACGTGCGGTGCCGTGCAGGTTGCCGTCTTGTGCATCTCCGTAGTGCCAGGTGTTCATTTGCGAGTTGGCCACTCCTTTCACCACAATGCTGAGGCCCTCCTTGCTGAACGGCTGCATGTCGTAAGTGAGGCGAAGCGTCGGAGTGTCGACGATGAGTAGCTCGTTGCGTACGGTATGGGTGAACTGTGGGGTGACGTCCCAGTTTCGATTCGCGACCATTTGTGTGGCGTGATCTTCGAATACGCCATCATCCTGCCATTCGAGTCGGATAAGCGACTCGGTGATCACGCCGATGCGCCAGCGGTCACCTTGCAGCACAGTATCCGGTCCCATGCTGGGGTTGATGCGCGGTTGGGGGAATGAAGGCATGGGAGCTCCTCTGCTGATTGTGATGCGATGATGAATAGGGACAATAGATGGACGTCAACGTATGACGAGTTGCGGGGGGAGCAGGAGGTGCATTCGGGCGTCTTCGCCGTGAGTGCGCTGCTGCTGCAGAGAATCAAGAATGGCTTTTGCGATGTCGTTAAGCGGCTGCCGAATACTGGAGAAGTTCAGCGAGCGGGATATTGGGGTGTCATCGAATCCGGTGATGGTTATGTCCCCGTGCGTTTCCATGTATACGCCGGCGGCGATGGTATCGCTGATGCAGACCACGGCGTCGAGGTCTGCATTGGATTGGCTCATGATCTGGAACGCCTGTTGCCCTGAGGCGACGTCATCATCAGTGAATACGGTCAATCGTTCGAGTTGCTCTTCGGAGCAGAGCTTGGCGGCCATCATGGCGTCTCTCCATCCGGAGAGTCGATCATGTCCGGTGCTGGATGGAGGCCTCCACCCAACGAATCCGATGTTGCGGTATCCGTTCAGAATGAGGTGTTGGGTGATTCGGCGTGTGCCGTCTCTCCCGTCCACGTCCACCCATGAAATAGTCGGATCATTGATGTCGGCGCCCCACGGGCGTCCGAACAGGGAGAAGGTCTGATTGTGCTGCCGTAGCCAATCGGGTCTGGGGTCGTCGAAGGTAACGTCAGTCAGGATGAAGGCGTCCACGTCCGATGTGGCGAGCAGTGATTCGAAATGTGAGATCTCGTCTTCTGCGGTGTCAGTCTTGTACAGCAGAATACGCAGGTCTCTCATATCCGTTTCGGCGGTGAGAGCATGAAGGAAACGATCGAAGATCGGCGAATCGGCGGGGTGGATGCCTAGAGCTACGGTGTCGCTGCGGCTGGTGCGCAGCCTTCTGGCCGACGCATTGGGTTTGTATCCGAGTTTCTGTATGGAATGGTGTACGCGGTTGCGGGTGTCCGGACGAACGCGCTGTGGCGTGTTGATGACGTTGGATACGGTTTGCGCGGAGACTCCGGCGTCTTTCGCCACGTCTTTGATGGTGATGAGTCGCGACTCGTCCATGGTGTGCCTCCTTGCTCGGCGCGCTTGTGTTTGACATATTTTCAACGCTGCGTTACATTATAACCAGAATTTGAACGTTAAAAAATAAGACACGCAGAAAATCAATGCTAAAACGACAGTTACTTGACTTTCTGCATGGAAGAAGATTCGAACGTTAAAATTCTCTGGAGATGAACCAGATCACAAAGTAGTGAAAGGTAAGGAGTATCAAATGAAGCGCGGACGACTGACGGCCTGTACGGCAAGCATCGCGGCGGTGGCAATGTTGGCGGCATGCGGCGGCGGAGGATTTTCGGAGGGCGACGCTACCGCCACCAGTGTGGACGAGCTGACATCGGATTCGTCGAAGCCGATGACAGTAATGATCTGGTCTTCGAGTGACGCCGAAGACAATGCGGTCAAGGACGCTGTGGCGGCATGGTCCAAGAAGAGCGGCCATAAGGCGAGCGTGGTGGTGTCCAGTGATATCGGCCAGCAGTTGTCTCAGGGTTTCGCGTCAGGCTCCCCGGCGGACGTGTTCTATCTTTCCCCTGAGCTGGTGGCGGGTTACGCGGCGAATGGGTCATTGCTGGCTTATGGCGACATGCTGCAGGACAAGAGCGACTATTACAGCAACATTCTGCAATCCTTCACCTATGACGGCAAACTGTACGGCGTTCCCAAAGACGTATCCACATTGCAGCTCGTTATTAATACAGACATGTGGAAGCAGGCCGGATTGACTGACGCTGATTATCCGCAGACGTGGGATGATCTGGAGAATGTGGCGGCGAAGCTTACCACGGCAGACCATGTCGGCTTGACCATGAGCGGAGAATTTGCCCGCATCGGTGTATTCATGGAGCAGGCGGGCGGCGGCCTGGTCAGCGATGATGGTACCAAGGCCATTGCCGATTCTGAAGGCAGTGTTGCCGGTCTGACTGAAGTGCAGAAAATGCTGAAGGATGACGTTGCCAAATTTGCCGACGACCTCAACGCTGGTTGGGGCGGCGAGGCATTCGGCCTCGGCAAAGCGGCGATGTCGATTGAAGGCAACTGGCTGACCGGCAGCATGAAGAAGGATTATCCCAATATCAACTACAAGTTCATTCCGTTGCCGGAAGGCCCCAAGGGCAAGAAGACCCTGTTGTTCACCAATGCATGGGGTATTGCTGCAGACAGCCAAAACCAGAAGGATTCCCTCAACTTGGTTGAATACTTAACGAGCAAGGAGACGGTGATGAGTTTTTCCGAGGCGTTCGGCGTTATGCCCGCAAAGAAGAGTCTGACCGATGAATGGAAGCAGCAGTACCCCGATCTCACGGCATTCGCCGATGCACTTGACTATGCGGTTGGCGTGCCCAACAACAAAGATGTGTCGACCGTAATTAACGATTTCAACTCGCAGGTCGGCGGTCTGCAGGACGCCGATGTGCAATCCATTCTCACCAAAACCCAGAAGAACCTCGAAGCGATTATGCAATAGACGGTATTCCTGGCGAATCGGCCGTGCGACGGATTCGCCAGGAACATCATCGGAACAAGGATGTCTCATGTTGAACGCAACACATCATTCGTCTGATGAGCGGAATGCCAAAAGTATTCGTAGAACATCGGAAGCCATTTCCGGTTGGCTGTTCTGCCTTCCCATCATCATTATCCTTGGCCTGTTTTTGTTTGTTCCCATCGTGATGGCCCTGTGGGTGAGTTTCTCCGATTGGGCTGGACGAGGCAATCCTTTCTTCGGCAATGTCCATTTCGTGGGGCTGGAGAACTACAGGCAAGTACTGACCACGCCGGGACTCTCTCAGAGCGATTTCGGAACGGCTATGAGAAACAACGCATGGTATACGTTGCTGGTCATCCCGTTGCAGACTATGCTCTCACTCGCCTTGGCGGTGATGTTGAACCGGAAGATTCTTAAGGGCCGAGGCATCTTCCGCACGGCGTTCTACTTCCCCTCGGTTACCAGCTCTGTGGCCATCACTGTGCTGTGGATGTTTCTGTTCAGCGCCACCGGTTCTATTAATGCAGTGCTGGGATGGTTCGGCATCAAGGGGCCGAACTGGTTCAATGATCCCCGTGGCATTGTCCAAGTGATACTTGGCTGGTTCGGTGTGCAGAAAGGACCCGCCTCATTGACTCAGCACGGGTTCTTGGGAATTACTTGGTGGGACTGGCTGGCTGGACCTTCCGTGGCCATGTTCGCCGTCATTTTGATGGCCATTTTTACCACTTCCGGAACTTTCATGCTGATGTTTATCACGGCGTTGCAAGCCATCGGTGATGAGACCGAGGAATCGGCCATTATGGATGGTGCCAACGCTTGGCAGCGATTCTGGAAAATAACGTTGCCCCAACTGAGGCCGACTATTTTCACCGTGATCATTTTGGGTGTGGTGAGTACATGGCAGGTATTTGACCAGATTTACACCGGCACCAAGGGAGATCCGGCAAAAACCACCATTACTCCGGCGTATTTGTCGTATTCCGCAGCGTTTCAAAATCAGAAGTGGGGGCAAGGTGCGGCCATTTCCTTCATCCTGTTCGTGGTCATCATCGTTATGGCGGCCGTGGTTCGCTTCCTGCTACGGGATCGAAATATGTCGAAGCGCAAACGCGCCTACTACGCGGCGATGAAAGAAGAAGCTAGAGCCATGTCCCGGGCTGGACTGACCTCTCCGGCAACATATACGGGTTCTACCGTGCAAGGAGGTACCAATGAGTGAGCAATCAATAGAACCGCGGCGGCGGAGCGATGCCCGTCTGTGGTGGAAAACGATACGACGAAACGGAGTGCTGCTATATGTGGTGCTGATTGCCATTGCGCTGATCTACATTATGCCGTTTATCATCCAGGTGAGTACGTCGTTTAAAACGGATGCGGACGCCTCTGCCAATCCGGTGTCGTTGGTTCCACAGGTGTGGACGAGTGCCGCGTACAGCCGATTGTTCCTACATTCCGATTTCCCTCTATGGTTCAAGAATTCGTTGATTGTGACGATTTTTGTCACCATAGGACGGGTGTTCTTCGATTCGCTGGCCGGATATGCACTGGCCCGTCTGCGGTTTCCCGGCCGTAACCTGATCTACCTCACTCTGGTGGCAGTGATGAGTGTGCCGGGAGTGGCGCTTATGATTCCGAAATTCCTGGTTATCAAGAGTCTGGGCATTTACGACACCTATGCAGGCATGATTTTCCCACTATTGGTGGATGCCGGAGGCGTGTTCATCATGAAGAATTTCTTCGAATCGATTCCGCGCAGCGTTGAAGAACAGGCCATGGTGGACCGTGCTGGCACCTTCCGTATCTTTTGGTCGATTGTGCTGCCCATGGCGCGGCCCTCGATTGTGACCATTGCAATCATGTCGTTCCAGGGATCATGGAATGAGTTGTCGCATTTCATCATTTCGACGCAATCGCCATCTATGGCAACGCTGACCAAAGGCGTGGCGACTCTGGCCAGTGGACAGCTGGGTCAGGGCAATCAGTATCCATTGAAACTCGCGGCAGCGGCAGTGATGACTGTTCCGGTCGCCGTGCTGTTCTTTATTTTCCAAAAACGCATTATGAATGTCACGGACGGCGCGGTCAAGGGATGACCGGCCTTCGATGACGATGATAAAGGAGCATTATGCCTGAAACACAAACATTGCAGCCATGGCTTCACGACAAATTGGTGCTGCTGCATTCCCCCTGCCAGCTATGGTCGAATGCCGATGGCTCCATTGATGGAGGTCCGGTGACGGGACTGTATGTGGGAGACACTCGTCTTGTGTCCACAATTGTCACGGATATTGATGGTGATATACCTGTGTCGATTTCGGTTCGTCGTGATAACGCAAGCACGCGAACGATGGTGTCCGTTCCGCGCGCATTGGAGGGACAGACGGCCGACCCACGGTTCCGGGTGCTTACCACTGAGCAGGTGGTGGAGTCAGGCTTTGAGCAACATGTTGCCATTGAGTCTGGCAGAGATGACGATGTTCGGGTAGCGGTTCGTGTGACGATTGTTCCCGATATGTCGACTATGCAGGAAATCAAAGGTGGAGCACGGTCTGAGACGTTACTGCGTGGCGAGATTCGTGCTGCGGTCGAGACCGATGGTCTGAGAATCGAGGATGGTAAGGGCAACGCATTCACGCTCCACGCGCCGGAAGGACATGTGGTGTGGAACGGAAATGAAGCCGTGCTGTCTTGGTGCATTGATGTTCCGGCGAATGACATGGTGCAGCTTGCTTGGAAGCTTTCAGTGGAGTCCACCCATGCCGCTCCTGTCGCCGCGGCGAGGACTCAATGTGGATGGGATGGACTCCGTGCCGTTGCGGCGGATACCCGCGTCTCCCGGTGGATTAATACGTCGCTGGAAGATTTGGCCGCATTGCGTATGACGATTGCCGATGATCCGAATCATGCTTTTCTTGCGGCTGGAGCGCCATGGTATTTCACCTTGTTCGGCCGCGACTCCCTATGGGCTGCCCGATTCATGCTGCCTTTGGACGTCACATTGGCGTTGGACACCTTGCACGTACTGGCTCGATTCCAGACGACCGCGCACGATGATGAAAGCAATGCAGATCCAGGCAAGATTATGCATGAGTTGCGCGGCGAACAGCTTGTCTCGCAAGGCACCTTTGTCGGTACTTTGAGCCTGCCCCCGCTGTACTACGGCACCATTGATGCCACCGAACTGTGGATTATTTTGCTCGCCGAGGCGTTGCGCTGGGGTGCGCCGGAGCAGGAGATTGAGGCGTTGCTGCCGAACCTTGAGGCCGCACTTGCCTGGCTGCGCGATTGGGGTGATTGCGATGGCGATGGATTCTTGGAATACATCGATCGCACTGGTCATGGCCTGAGCAACCAGGGGTGGAAGGATTCGGGAGACTCCGTACGCTGGAACGATGGACGCATTGCCGACGGCCCGATCGCCTTGTGCGAAGTGCAGGGATATGCTTATCAGGCAGCCATGCTCGGCGCGGATGTGCTGGAGAAATTCGGGCGCCCTGGGGCTGAGGATTGGCGCGCATGGGCCAAGCGGCTGAAGACCCGGTTTAACGAGGTTTTCTGGGTTGATGACGGCAATGGCCGCTATCCGGCGATTGCGCTGGATCGAGACAAGAAGCCGGTTGATTCCTTGACCAGCAATATTGGGCATCTGCTTGGCACGGGCATTCTTGATGAACAGGGTGTGCGCGATGTGGTGGCCCGTTTGGTTGGTGATGACATGCTCAGCGGCTATGGCGTGCGTACCATGAGCACACTGGCTGGTGGGTACTGGCCTGAGAGCTATCATTGCGGCTCTGTGTGGGCTCATGACAGTGCCATCGTGATGAATGGTCTTCGTGCAGAAGGCTATGAGGCGGAGGCGTTGCGTGTGGCCGACGGATTGGTTCGCGCTGCGGATGCCTTCGGCTACCAGATCCCGGAATTGTACTCCGGGGATTCGGGGGAGAACGGCCCCTCTCCGTATCCTGCGGCTTGCCATCCGCAGGCGTGGTCGGCGGCCTCCGCCGTGTCGGTTTTGTCGTTGCTGCTTGGACTGGAGCCTGGCTCTACGAAGCCGACCCCATCCAATTCTCCTTTGGCTCGGGGATTACGGCTGAATCGGAACTGAAATGGAGCATTATTCGGCGGGATTGGGGGTTATGCCGTTGCGCGCCGACCTTAGCGGGGCGGACCATTGACTCGGTCGTGGTTTTGCCCCGCTGAGACGGGCTCAGTGGGGTGGTCTTTCGGTTTAATCGTGGTTTTGCTTTGCTGACAGCGTAGAGAATGATGGGGATGCCGTTGTGATTGCATGAGGCATGCATTTTGAGTGAGGGAAAGAAGAGAAGCGCCGAACCGCGAAAGCGCCTGTCGGCGCAAGGGCCGCTCGCGGCGGCAAAAAATGGAGCCCGGGGCTTAAGCACGGTCCGACGCGGGTACTTAGTATAGCTTGCGATGGGTCTCGCCGCGCCGGGGAAGGGGTGGTGTTGGCCGGTAGCTGATTGTTGGGGTGCGGTTGGTGGGTTTCTCCCTCAGTCACGGGCATCGCCCGTGACAGCTCCCTCATCAGAGGGAGCCTGGAGCAGGGCTACTCCAACCGGCCTCTGCGCCAGAGGTTGGCGCCGTGCTGGAAATCCTTGGTGGTGGCCATGAGGCTGCCGGCGGTGTGCATAAGGCGGGCGGCTTTGGTGCGCACCGCCTTTTCGTCGGCATCCGAGGAGAAGCCGCCGTTGGCCTCGGCCCGGGTCACCATGCGCCGCGCCTCCACGCGCAAGCCCAACGCCACCACATCGGTAAACGCCGCCGCACGCTCAAGCGCCACGGCAAAATCGCCCACAAAAGCACCGGAGAGAATCGAATCGGCCAATCGCACGATGTCATCTTCACTGGGAGCCTGATCCACGCCGGCGATGGCGGAGGCGGTAGTGGCCACCGGCTCACCCAAGCGCCACAGATGCGCGATTGAGTCGCGATTCGATCGCATCCACGTACGCAACATATACAGTCGCCACAGCACACCAGGCAGCGAATCCGGCTCGGCATCGCTCCACAGTTCGGCGATTTCATCCACGCCGACCGTCTCCACCAACGTGAGCACCCGCTCAACAACCGCCGGGTCTTCGCTATGGCGCACACGATCCAGCAATGCGGCAGCGGACAGATGGCTCATCTCGCTCAACGCTTGCGGGTCCATGCCGCCGGCCAATCCATCGGCCACAGCCGGGTCGAGCTGAGCCGGGCGCGAAGGACGTGAAGAACCCATGCGAGCAGGTCCGAATGCCGCTCCGGCCGCACGCAACGAGCCGAAGCCTGGGCCCAGACTGCCGGCGGCACCATTGTGCGCGGCATGAGCTGCGGCGGCAGCGGCCGAGGAGTTGGATGAATCAGGAAATACGGGTCTAGTAGACAAGCGGTTGAACCTTCTGAATATCGATGATTTTGGGACCATGAGGCGTCGGAGTGACGAACAGCGCCACCGCCGTGCCGGTCGGCATGAACGGTGTCCTGGCGATTAGGCGTTTGCTCAGAGACGGCGCAACGCACATGCTGCGCAGGTGTTCGAACATACCACCAATCACCGGCCGGTGCATGCATATCGCTATGGGCTGACGGCGCTCAAGTGCGAACTCGATTTCGCTGAGTAGACACTCCCATGCGGTGCCCGGCGCAGCGGCGTATGCATCTTCGGTGAGCGGATCGAGATGAACCATGTCTCGTCCGGTCTGCCACGCGAACATCTCCAACGTCTCCTGGCAGCGCACCCAAGGCGACGTGGCCAGTCGGTTCGGATTGAAACACGCCAGCTCGCGGTTCAGCGCGTATGCCGCAGCCGCGCCGCGCGGCGTGATCGGACGGTTCTCGTCCGGGCCCTTCCACAGCTTGCGCGCTTCTGCCTTGCCGTGGCGCACGATAATCACCGGCACGGCGTCAAGCGCGCCCTCCTGCACTCGGTCAACGAATAGTGCAAGGATGTCCTTATCGGTGGAATGGCTGAGTTTCTTGCGGGCCTCAGCCGGCGTCAACCACAGGATTTCGTCGATTTCGCCGATGTCCGCCCGATGCACCGGGCCGAACGCATGGGTGCGCCGCAGATTGTCGATGGCGCTGATTGGCGTGGCCATCCAGAACTGGATGTGCTTGGTGTCCGCCGACCGATCCTTGGTATGGCGCTGTTTGCTGCCCTCTTCGGACAGCGGGTACTCGATGTCGCCCAGATAGGGACCGAGCTCCACGGACAGGCCCGATTCCTCGCCGATCTCGCGCACGGCGGCATGCCGGTGTGATTCGTTTGGGTCGACCT
>ERZ507066.433-NODE-433-length-12818-cov-5.3413_pt1 | contig 12818 bp, 7 predicted proteins | sample MGYA00512866_ERZ507066 | MGnify/ENA metagenome assembly ERZ507066
TATGACTTAGCTAAAACAGCTTCTCTTTCATATTTCTAGGTTCAGGCTGAACCAGTTCACTGAACTGTTTTTATTCCAACATCTAAGCCGTGCTATGAGTCGCATGCATGTTCAAATAATGAACCAGTTTAATCGAAAATCTCATGAATACAAAGCTATCGAGCGTTATTGGAAGCTCATGCAACAGGATAGTCGTAAACTTAGCGATAAGAGACTTTATCGCCCTGTTTTCGTATGCACTTGACGAATAAAGAGATTCTAGACGAACTATTGAGCTATTCAGAAGACTCCCCCAAGCTATCATCTCTAAATTAGTCTATCTTGCAGATCATCAGTCTTTGTGATAGAATAGCATAAAGTCCTATTGAGGGGGAACTTGCTAGGAATTCCCCAAGCATGGTAACGGATGAACTACCCTCGCTTTTTTGTGAGGGTGTTTTTTCGTTTGTAAACAGAAAATAGTAGAGAAAGAGTGTATATCATGTCGAGAATTGTCACCATTCATCCAGCAAAGGAAATCCATCGCTATGGTTTTGAGGCTACTCAGGTCTATCGAGCACGAATAGCACGACATCTGGGTTTGGAATATGTCCACCTGGTATCGAGTCCTCAGCTTCGTCCTGATTGGAAGAAAGACTTGATTAAGTTAGGATTCTTAGAAAAGGAACTGCTCTGTGTTCCTCATATCTTTTCAGATATAGGCCATGCAGATTTGACAGTGAGACCAGAAAGCCTAACTCTAGCAGACGGAGATCAGGTTGAGCTCAATGAGGACGGCTTTGTGGCCTCTGTTACCCTAGGAGACGGTTCGGGGAGATATTACTACACAAAGGGTCCTTTCTTGTTTGAAGATTTCAGGGAAAAGGAACTTCATTGGTATCATGAAAATGGAGAACTGGCCCTTGAAGGACGCTTTATCGATCCTTTCAAAGAACCTTCTCCTGTAACGATTTTTTATCCAGAGTATATCTACCGTATCGAGGGAGAAATATGTTCTGAGGAGGACTTGCTAGTTAAGTTTCTAGCTAGATGGGCTCAGCAAACCGACCTCTTCATTCGTGATCAACAAATCGTTCCCAAACCTAGTCTTTGGCGTTATATGGAAAACACGGACAAAAATTACTATGAAGTCGTCCATGAAAATATCATGCGAGACTTACGTCTCGCCAATCTGCGCAAGGCAAACAGATATTTAGTTGCCAGTGAGAAGTTGACAGAGAGCTTGGCTAAAGAAGGTTATCAGACAAGATTCCTGCCACCTATGTTTACAGAAGATCCCGGTCAAATCAAAGAAGTGGGACCTGTGCTAGACTATTGCTTAGTTGGTCATATGGGAGAAGGAAAAAACGTTGAACTTGTCATTGAAGCCTTTATCGAACTCTACAAACGTGGTTCCAAGGCCCAGATTACCTTTTATGGTGGTACAGAGGAGCGTTTGGAGGAACTTCGTAATCGCTACGATCTGCCACCAACCATTCAGTTCAAAGGCATTGTCGACGAGGTTCCTTACCATCTCCACCAGTGCTACCTGTCTGCTAGTTTTACAGAATTATTTGCCAACGCCTGCGTTGAAGCTCTCAATCAAGGTTTGCTTGCCTTGTTATCAGATGTGGAGATTGCCCATCGTTTCTATGCTAAACAGTCAGATGCCATCCGCCTTTTCAGAAATAAGGCACAATTGATTCAAATGATAGAAGAGATGGAGCAGGCAGACTATCGCCAGTCCAATGCAGAAAATATCGCCCTAGCGGCTCACTATTCACTAGGAACGGTGGCTCAAAGCTACTGCGACCTACTAGATAGGAAATTCTAAGATGTTGGGAATTCTAGTCACCTTACTGCTCTATTTCTGCTTGATTTCCTGGATTGCCTATCGGAAAAAAGGGGACGAAGAGGATTATTATCAGGTTAAGAAAGCTGTTCCAGTGACTGTTCTGGCTTTCTCAGTCTTTGCGACCTTGCTCAGTCCCATTTCCTTTCTGACTCTGGTGGGGAATGCCTATACAGGCAGGTCCTATCTCTGGTTTGCCCAGTGTGGCATCTTTCTAGCCATTCCACTAGCTCACCGCTATTTTTTACCCCTTTATCAAAAGGGAAACTACGAGACAGCCTATCATCTTTTAGAGGATAAATTTCAATCGGCTGGTATTCGTTCACTGGCTTCAGGGCTTTTCATCCTATACCAGTTGGGGCGAATAGCAGTGGTGACCTACTTGTTGTCTCAGGCCTTGGAGCCCTTTATCCCTATCAATCAGTTGGTCTTGTCAGGTTTACTCCTTCTTTTGACGGTCTATTATCTGGCAAGGGGTGGTCTCTTGGTCGTACTATGGACGGACTTCTTTCAGGGCTTGGTCTTGCTAGCCATACTGGCCCTCTTTCTACCAAGAATTGCTCAATCAGGTCTTATCATGAATAGCAGTCAACAGCTATCTCACTTTGCAGAGACGCTGGATGGACAGACGATCTTGATCTTAGTTGTAGGAGCAGGTTTCAGTAGTTTGTTTTCCTACGTTTCCTCGCAGGATATCGTTCAACGTTTTAACAGCAAAATGGGGCGTCGGAAAATTGGAAAAATCTTATGGCTTCAGGGACTTTTGTCCTTTGGGATTGCTAGCCTATTGTATTTGATTGGCTGCTTGATTCGTCAGGAAAATTTCACCACCACATCGACCAATCCTGTTCTCATTGCCTACGCTCGGGAAGGACTAGCACCTTGGTTTGGAAGTTTCATCATGCTGGCTCTCTTGGCAGCGGGCCAATCCACGGTCTCATCCAGTATGAATGCAATCGTGACCTGCTTGAAGATGGATTTTGCTTGGTCAAAGATTCGCTGGTCGCCAAGTATCCTATCCTTTGTCTTAGCAGGTCTATCCTGGCTTCTCTTCCTCTTACTCATGAATGCAGAAATCTATTCCATCTATGAATGGATTAACGGCTTTATGGGTCTGACTTTAGGTGTGATTGGTGGGTTGTACCTCATGATCCTGCTCCTCAAAAGACCGAGCTTACAGCTAGCAAAAATCTATCTGGTCTTCAGTCTAGGAATCCTAGTCCTCTATCATTACAGTGGCCTCTTTGCCAACCCTAATCCCTGGTTAAATAGCATCATCACCACCCTATCAGCTCTTTTTATCTCAATTCTAGGAAGACTATATGAAAGCAAAAACTAAACCCATAGCCGTCATTTTAATCCGTTCGGGTTCACGCGGCTTGGTGGATAAAAATATAAAACCGCTCGCAGGCAAACCCTTGGTTTTCTACACTATAGAAGTTGCTCTAGCTTCTAAGCTATTTAGTGACATCTGGGTTTCCTCAGACTCGCTAGCCTATCTAGAACTCTGTCGTCAAGCCTATCCAGAGATTCGTTGTGTCCACAGACCAAAAGAATTGGCCTTGTCAGCAACCTCTAGTCTGGAGACCTTACGAGACTTTTTACAGCCCTTTGAGGGAGAGCAGGTTTTTATGAATCTACAGGTGACCTCACCCTTAAGAAAAGTGGAGCACCTTATCGAGTCCTACCAGCTCTACTGTCAGTCTGGAGCTGACCATCTGATTTCTTGTGTTAAGGCAGACAAGAGTCGCAGTCTTTTCTTGCAGTTGGAGGAGTCAACTTTTATCCGCCCTCCTCAAGTTTCCAAGCACTATGCTAGGCAGAAAGAGCCTGTCTATTACTATCCTAATGGTAGTATCTGGATTTCTCGCAAGGACCTTTACCTACGAGATGAGACTTTTTACACAGATAAAACAGTAGCCTATGAAATGCCCAAACTCTATTCTTATGATATCGACGATGCACTGGATTTTGAAGTTGTTGAGACCTTGCTGCACCATCACCACCTAGGAGAATCAAAAAGATGAAAAACCTCATCATTGTCACAACGCCCTTGCAGGCCAAGATTGCCCAGCATATCAAGAGTCTCTATCCTGATCAGGCATTTGTCAGTCTTTATGTTAGTCCTGTCAAAAATGCTCGACAGGAGCATTATGCTAAGGATTTTGACCATGTTCACTATCCTCAGACGGCAGAGGACTTGGCTCAGATCTGTCAGGAGGTAGCCGGAGACTATGACACCATCTTTTATGCTAGTTTTGACAATAGCTTGATTCTGGACGTGGTTGCGAGTTCTACCTACCAACACCTCATGAGTTTCGATGATGGTTATGCAGATATTTATCCCTTGGGAATGTATGCTTGGCCTCTCCAACCCAGTCAGGTGGGCTCTTTGGGCTTGACCAGAGATGACTTGATTGAGCGGACGGAAAAGCACTATACCCTCTATCGTAGTGACTACCATGTCGTAGCTAGAGAAAAGCTGGTCTATCTAGAGCATTTTTTTGACCTACCTCAAGCACCTGTTTCAAATGGTAAGACTGTCAAGGTCTTGCTGGGGCAAAAGTTCTCTGAAGAGGACGACCAAATCTCTATCCGCTTTATCAGCACTTATGCCAAGGCCTTAGCAATTGACCTCTATCTTCCCCATCCCAAGGAAACCTTCACTATCCCAAACGTGACTTACTTGGAGACGGAGCTGATTTTTGAAGATGTCCTTGCCCAACTCTTTCAAGAATACGAGTTCGTTCATGTTTATCATTTTACTTCATCAGTCAGCCTTCACTTAAAAGATCTGCCACATGTAACCATCACAGGCATTTCCCTCCCTTATTATGAGGACTGTCAAAAAGAATTGCGACGATTGGGTTGTCAGTTTGAAAGGGTCTCAATTGGCTGGTAGCATAAATGTATATTTTTAAATATGTAAATCCATATGTCTGTATGGATTTTTTTTATATATAAATATAGTGAAAAACTATAGTTTAAACCATTAAAAAGTAGTTAATTTTATTGTATGAATGGCTTTAAAATATTAAAATAGAAGTGTAGGGGTTTCGAGTTTATTAACCACGTTGTTATGCCAATATGGCGAATTTTGAAAATCATACAAAAATAATAGTAAAGGATATTAAGGATGTTTATAAATAGAAAAGAAAAATTTTCCATTCGTAAGTTTAAAGACGGTCGTTCAGACTCAGTCAAAATCGGTACAGTCGCTCTGCTTGTCGGTGCAGCTCTTGCAATGTCAGGACAAAGCCAGACTGCAGCAGCAGAGGTAAAAGATAATGGTGACAACACAACAACGATTTCTAATGATAAGGGTTCGATTACTGTAGATACAGCGAATATCACAAATGAGGTCGAAGGAACAACTGCTTCAACTGATCCAACTGAAAATGGAACAAATACAATCACTAAAACTGGAAAAGTAGATTACAAGTATGTAACTGCTGAAGGAAATACTGTATTAGAAGAAAACAAAAACCAAGATTCTGGTGCTGATAAGACTATCGAAACACCATACGATGTATACGGTAAATCAGGAGAAGTTTTCAAAGGAACTACAGGTGGCGATGCAGAAGCTAGTGACCTAGACAACGCTAAAGAAACTGGTAAGAAAGAAACTATCGAAAAAGACGGGAAAACTTACCACCTAATTGGAGAACCTAAAGTTGAAACTACTGGAGATGGTGGAGGAGTATACTCTGACACAACTCTAGGGGATGTAACTGCGAAATTGACTCCAGAAGGATTAAGCAATGCAGAAGGTAAAATCACTTATGATACTGTAAAACCTGGTGGAAAAGCTTGGATCGTTGAACAAACAGGAAAAGGAACATATGGTAAATATGTACAGGCCAATTCAGGTGACATCACTTCTGATGATAAAATGAGAGATGCTTTCAAGTCTGGAGAAGCAGCTGCGAAAAACTTCACTTCAGCTAATGTAACTGCGGATGGTGGCATCAAAGAAGGAGACTATGTTTTCGTTCTTGAGAAAAATACGTATGTAACTGTGAGCGATCAAAGTCCTGAAATTACAGGGGTGGTACCATTATCACCTAAGGATAATGTTGCAGATGATGAAGAAGGTAGTGGTGCTAGTATAGATAGAACATATGCAATGGTTCAAAAATTTAAAGCAGCTCCAGATACTGCAACAGGAGAAGCAAACAGAACTTTTGTAAAAAACTATCTTGCTTATCTTCAAGAAAAAGGGTTGGAAGATAACACCCTTAATTTCAAACGATATATCTCTGTCGGAATAGCTGCAAAAGGTGGGGAGAAAAATGCGATAAAGGCTGATACTGGAGACCAAGTTGATGATAAAGGTAGACCTACAACGGATGTAACAGCTAATTTTAATGACGTTTATGAAAATAGTACAAGTAAATTTGGTGATGATATTAATCTTAATCTTGGCACTTTTACTCCAGAGATTGAAGAGTATTCTTACCGCGACGAAATCACTCCACTTCGTGCATACCGTTTAGCAAGTGGTACTACAACAATCACTTACACTTATGCAGAAGAAAAAACTCGTGAAATCGAGAAAAAAGGTTCTGTAGTCGTTAACTACCAAACAGAAGACGGAACAGAATTAAAAGCTCCTTACACTGATACTCCTGAAACAGTAGCTGAAGTAGTAACTGAGAAATATTATGTTGATGCTAATGGACAAGATGTAGTTGTAAGTAGTACTAAAGCTTCTAAAAACGTAGCCTACAACACTAAAAAAAGTGCAGATGAAAAACCAGAAAAACTGACAGATGCACAAGGAAATGTTTACTACCTTAAAGCAGATGCTACTAAAACAGCTGTAAATGATGTAGAAAAAGACGCTCCAGCTGAAGAAGGTACAGTAGTAGAAGGTGTTACAAAAGTAACGTACATCTATGAAAAAGCTGGATCAGTAATCGTTAACTATAAAACTGTAGATGGAACTCCACTTACAGGAACAGTAGTAGATGAAGATGGAGCTGGTAAAACTGTAGAATCTGGTGCAAAAGACATTGATAATGGTAAACCAGGTACAGCTTATAACACTGCAGATAACGGAATGAAACCAACTCGTATCACAACTGCAGAAGGAAAAGTATACGAACTAGTACCAGCATCAACTAAAGGTGATGAAACAGGTACGGTAGAATCAGGTCAAACTAAAGAAGTAACATACGTTTATAAAGAAGTTAAAGGTAATGTTGTTGTTAAGTACGAAGATACTGAAGGTAACACACTTGCTGAAGACGAAAAAGACGAAACAGATGCTTCTCTAAACGTTAAATACGATACAGCTGATCATAAAAAAGATGAAATCACTAAAGATGGTGTTAAATATTACTTAACAGCTAAAGAAGTTAAAGATGGTTCTAAACCAGCTGCTGGAGATGTTGTTGAAGGTACAACTACAGTAACTTACGTTTACGAAAAAGCAGGACAAGTAGTAGTTAATTACCAAACAGAAGACGGAACTCCATTAGTAGGTGTAGATGCAGCTGGTGCTAACGTAGCTTCAGGTGCAAAAGACACTGTAGATGGAAAACCAGGATCAGACTACGATACTTCTGATAACGGAATGAAACCAACTCGTATCACAACTGCAGAAGGAAAAGTATACGAATTAGTACCAACAGCAACTAAAGGTGATGAAACTGGTAAAGTTGTTGCGGGTGAAACTAAAGAAGTAACATACGTTTATAAAGAAGTAACTGGAGATGTAGTGGTTCACTACGTTGATACAGAAGGTAATGTAATCGCTGAAGATAAAGAAGATACTAAAGGTGCTTCTCTAAATGCTAAATACGATACAACTGACAACAAACCAGAGAAAATCGAAAAAGACGGAACTGTTTACTACTTAACAGAAAAAGCTCTTAAAGATGACTCTAAACCAGAAAACGGAGACGTCGTTGAAGGTAAAACTGAAGTAACTTATGTTTACGAAAAAGCAGGACAAGTAGTCGTTCACTATACAGATGAAAAAGGTAACACTATCCAAGTGGATGCTGTTGATACAAAAGACGGTAAACCAAACTCAGGCTACAATACTGCTGATAATGGAATGAAACCAAACCGTATCACTACTCCAGAAGGAAAAGTATACGAATTAATCCCTCAATCAACTAAAGGTGATGAAACTGGTAAAGTTAAAGCAGGAGAAACTACAGAAGTAACTTACGTCTACAAAGAAATCACTGGTAATGTCGTCGTTCACTACGTTGATACAGAAGGAAACACACTTGCTGAAGATACGAAAGATGTAGAAAATGGATCACTAAGTGATAAATACGATACAACTGACAACAAACCAGCTAAACTTGAAAAAGATGGAGTAGTTTACTACTTAACAGCTAAAGAACTTAAAGAAGATTCTAAACCAGAAAACGGTGCTGTTGTAGAAGGAACTACAGAAATCACTTATGTATACGAAAAAGCAGGAAACGTTCTTGTTCATTACGTAGATGAAGCTGGAAACACTCTTCAAGCAGATGCTGTTGATACAAAAGATGGTCAACCAGGAGCTAAGTACGATACTTCTGATAACGATATGAAACCAACTCGTATCACAACTGCAGAAGGAAAAGTATACGAACTAGTACCAGCATCAACTAAAGGTAACGAAACTGGTGATGTTGAAGCAGGTAAGACTACAGAAGTGACTTATGTCTACAAAGAAGTTAAAGGAAACGTAGTCGTTCACTATACTGATGAAGCGGGTAATACAATCGCAGAAGACGTTAAAGATACGACTGACGGATCAGTAAGCTCAGCATATGACACAACTGACAACAAACCAGCAACAATCACTACAAAAGATGGTAAGTTGTATGTACTTGTACCAACTTCAACTAAGGGTGAAGAATCTGGTAAAGTAACAGAAGGAACTACAGAAGTTACTTACGTTTACAAAGACATCAAAGAAGAAGCTTCTAAAGAAATCGACAAAGCTTTGTCTGAAAAAGAAAGTAAGATCAAAGAAAACCCTGAGTTAACAAACGAAGAAAAAGAAAAAGCGATTGAAGAAGCTAAGAAATCGGCAGAACAAGCTAAGAAAGCATTGGAAGAAGCGAAAACTCCTGAAGATGTAGAAAAATCTACAACAAAAGGTAAAGAAGATGTAGAAAAAACTCCAGTTACACCAGAAGACAAACCGAAAGCTAAAGAAGCGATTGATAAAGCTCTAGAAAATAAAGTGAAGAAAATTGATGAAGATCCAAGCTTGACTCCAGAGCAAAAAGAAAAAGCTAAAGAAGAAGCTAAGAAAGATGCTGAAGAAGCTAAGAAAACAATCGATAAAGCACCTTCTAAAGAAGAAGTAGAAAAAGCAAAAGAGAATGGTAAGAAAGAAGTTGAGAAAGATACTCCAACTCCAGACCAACCATCAACACCATCAAATCCATCTGAAGGTGATAAAGACAAGCCATCAACTCCGTCTGAAGGTGATAAAGATAAACCATATACACCATCTCCAGAAGATAAAGCGAAAGCTAAAGAAACTGTAGATAAACAACTTGAAGAGAAAATCAAAAACATCGATAAAGATCCAAGCTTAACTCCAGAGCAAAAAGAAAAAGCTAAGGAAGAAGCTAAGAAAGAAGCTGAAAAAGTTAAGAAATCTATCGATGAAGGTAAAACTACTGAGTGGGTAGACGAAAAAGGAAATCCAATCAAACCTGTAACACCAGGAACATACCCAGCAGGATCAACTCCTAACTACGAACTAGTAGGAACAGTTACAAACCCAGAAACAGGAAAAGTGACACATATCTTCAAACCAGTAACAAAAGAAGAAAAAACTACAGTATGGGTAGATGTAAATGGTAAACCATTAAAACCAGCTAAACCAGGAACAGAAGAAGCAGGTAAAGTACCAAACTACAAACTAGTAGGTACAACTGTAGATCCAACAACTGGAAATGTAATCCACGTGTTTACTCCTACACCAGTTGTCAACAAGGTAACTGAGTGGGTTGACACAGAAGGTAAAGTAATCCGTCCGCAAGAAGATGGATCAAAAGACCCAGGAAAAGTACCTAACTATGAATTAGTAGGAACAGTTACAAACCCAGAAACAGGAAAAGTAACGCATATCTTCAAACCAACAATATCTGACAAACCTTCTACAGTATGGGTAGATGTAAATGGTAAACCATTAAAACCAACTGCACCAGGAAAAGAAGAAGCAGGAAGTGTACCTAAGTACAAACTTGTAGAAACGAAAATTAACCCAGAAACTGGTGATGTAATCCACGTATTTACTCCTACACCAGTTGTCAACAAGGTAACTGAGTGGGTTGATACAGAAGGTAATGTAATCCGTCCGCAAGAAGATGGATCAAAAGACCCAGGAAAAGTACCTAACTATGAATTAGTAGGAACAGTTAAAGATCCAGAAACTGGAAATCTTCTACACGTATTCAAACCTAAAGGTTCTGTAACACCAGGAACAAACCCAGGAACACCGGGTGAAAATCCAGGAATGCCAGGTCAAAACCCAGGAACACCAGGAACTCCTGCGAACCCAGAAAAACCAATGGATCCAAATGCCCCAGCTAACCCAACAACGCCGGCTAATCCAGCAACTCCAACGATGCCATCAGCACCAGTCAATGGTGAAGCACCACAAGCTCCAGCAGCTACATCAGAAGCTAAAGGACAAGCTGAACTTCCAAACACTGGTACAGCAGACAATGCTAGCCTAGCAGCACTTGGACTTCTTGGAGTCTTGAGTGGATTTGGACTTGTTGCTCGCAAGAAAAAAGAAGACTAATTCTAATTAGATTTTCTGATAAGAATAAGGAGTAGGATATCGTATCCGCTCCTTTTTCTGTTGGTATATAAAAAATCTGATTTTATTAGATTTTACAAAGACTATTTAAGAATTTTAATTGTATTTTCTTTAGTCTTACTTGTATAATGAATAAAAAAGTAAAAATAGTATTATGAAATAGAAATGGAAGGTAGAGGCTAACTTCTCCAGCAGTGCAAAGATTTTTTATATGCATGGAAGAGAAGGTTTCTGGATTGCTAAAGACAAATCATTGGTACTTCGTCAGTTTTTGATACAATAGTATAAATTTACAAGAGGGGTCTATGATTTAGAAACACGCGATTCCCATTTTAGAGTTTGACAACAAGTCACATGGCCTGATAATTTTTAAAAAAGTGAAGCAAAAGTCTTGCTTTTCATTTCCTAATGATGATTAGTAAGAGCTAGGAATCATTGCCTTCTAAAACACTAGCAACTAGCGTTGGCACCAATACTAGTCATATTCGAAAGGTAATCGCTTTTTTGAAAAATGCAGTTTTGATTCGTTCCTAGTAAGAAACAACAGTCCTCACTTTTAAAAAATAGAAAATAGGGGAGTTAAAAAGGATATAAACTGTAAAAGGTATAGCATTTTGGATGATGTATAGAATAATAAAAGAGCTCAAGTTCTAATTGATAAAACTTGAGCTTTTCTTATAGTAAGGCTAAGAAGATAGTAAGAATCAATGCGGTTCCAATTCGAATCAGATGGTGGGCTGGATGGAAGTTTTCTTTTTGTTTGCCATTACAATAGGATCCGTAGTAAATCACCCACAAGCAATCAGCCAAAGGGATAGTGGGATAATCGGCAAAAAGAAGTCGAGGATAAATAATAAGATAGCAAGGCTACTCCCGAAAAGGAGAAGCCGATTCCCTAGAATGTCCTTACACTGTCTTAATTTTGAAAGGCTACCTGATAAATGAACCAGGACAAAAACAAGTGCTAAGAAGATTGAAATAAGGTAAAAAAGTAGCAAACTTGTTTTCTTAATTATGAGGTTCGTATAGAGTTTGCGTGTAGTATCTCCAAATAAAACTGGACCACCTCTTGTCCAGTATAGGACTTTCCATTTTTTAACCACCAGCTGAGAGTTTCAATGAAGTTGGTAACGACCAGATGTTTGAGATAAGAGTGAGGAATGTTGGGGTGAGCTTGAATCAATTCATCAGCCACCATTGGGTAGACATCGTGTTCAAGCTCTTTATGCAGTTGTCGGATAAAATAATCGTTTTTCGAGAGCAAAAGACTTGTCACGTGGTCTTGATTTTTCTTGAAATGTTGAAAGATATGGGCTAAGTAGTCTTGTGGAGAGAGTTGATTATTGCGCTCAAAGAGGTGGTGAAAGAGTTTTTGGCAGAGTTCATCCAGTAGTAACTCCTTACTCTCGTAATGACTATAGAAGGTCGATCGCCCTACATCAGCGAGGTCGATAATCTCCTGAACCGTGATGGCCTCATAATCTTTTTGGTTAAGTAATTGTAAAAAAGCATTATAAATAGCTTTCCGAGTCTTGGTAATGCGACGATCTTGAACTGACATATGGACAATTCGAACAAACTGTTCAGTAATGAACATAGAGAACGGTTTACTCCTATCCTTTCTGTTTATAGTATTAGATAATAGATAATGAACAAGATGTTCATGAATCTATTATATCAAAGGATTAAGTAATATGAAGACAAAACATGCAGTGTGGTTGGCATTTTTCTTAAATTTGAGTTATGCCATTGTCGAGTTTATCACTGGTGGGCTATTTGGTTCTAGTGCTGTTCTTGCTGACTCTGTCCATGACTTTGGTGATGCAATCGCCATTGGCATTTCGGCTTTACTAGAGAGCATTTCAAATCGGAAAGAAGACAGCCATTACACCTTGGGCTACAAGCGTTTTAGCCTTTTAGGTGCCATGGTGACCGCTGTGATTCTGATGACAGGATCTGCTCTTGTCATTTTGGAAAATCTAACGAAACTATTTCATCCCCAACCTGTCAATGATGAGGGTATCCTCTGGCTAGGAATCATAGCTGTCAGCATAAATGTGCTGGCGAGTCTCGTCATTCGCAAAGGGCAAACCCAGAACGAATCTATTCTTAGCCTGCACTTTCTGGAAGATACCTTGGGTTGGGTGGCTGTCATCCTAATGGCCATTGTTCTCCGATTTACCGACTGGTATATTC
>ERZ507066.436-NODE-436-length-12711-cov-5.00111_pt1 | contig 12711 bp, 9 predicted proteins | sample MGYA00512866_ERZ507066 | MGnify/ENA metagenome assembly ERZ507066
CCGTCGCCATTAGAAACAACATACTGAGCAGATACTCGTGCGTTAGCTTGGTCTGCAGCTTGCTGAGCAGATTCTACAGAGATTGGCATGTTCACGTCTTTATAAGAAATTTTTACGCTGCTCGGGTGACCAGGCTCTTTAACAAGCTTATTAACTTGTGTGAGAACCTGTGTATTTTCAGGCATTTTACCGCTCTTACCAGTTACAACAGAGTAAGACTTTGATTCAGAATCAAAAGCAATGGTAGAACCGACAGCACGATTATCTTCATTAACGAAGCTTTTGGCTAAATACTGACTCGTAGCGTACTTATCGACCTTCGCATTCAATGGCACATTACGATGAATAAAAGGATTAACCTTCGCAAAAATATTATCGTTTTTAGCAGTCAACAGATTTTTTACAGTCTGATTCACATTTACTGCTACGCCTAAGTCTTTCAGGTTTGCCTTAACGCTCTTGCCATTATCATCAGAAACAGTTACGGAGGAACGAGCCACCGCATTGCTTACAGTTACTCTAAGCTGCTGAGCATTTTGACCCGCAACACTCACACTACCAAATTCGACTCCTAAAGGAGCCTTGTCTTGGTAATACCAACGCGCACCGAAGAACCAACCGGTAAGAGAGAGAAGAAGAACAGCAAGCACTGCTCCACTAGACCACAATGCAATGCGTGTACGTCGAGATAAGCCTTGTTTCCCTGATGGGTTGTTAGGCATCTGCTCAGCGTCAACTAATGGATTATTTATCACCATTGTATCTTCGCTTAACTCCCCACCGGCGGCATTGAACATAGCGTCGTCATGTGAAGCGATCGTCATACAAAATCCCTTCTCTTCATTTCCTCCTTCTAAGAATATTCCGATATCATGACGCTGAGGAGGAAAAATATCTCTGAGCGCAATCTGTTGTGTCGTATTTTCACTAATTCATGCAAAAAGTGAGCAATATCACATACTCTCACCCCTGCGAGAATCATTACTTCATATAGTTACCCATACGTACACGCCCATGCTGTGTAAATTTATAAGCACGTTCTGCTTCGTCACCTGCAAAAAGCACGGGAGCATAATCATCAATCTGTAACGTGCCATCATCCTTGAGCAGGCTATCGTCAATCCATCTCTGCTTAATAGCGGCGAAGATATGATGCACGTTATCCATTTTTTCAATTTTCTTCACCGTGCATTCGAAGATAATCGGAAAATCGGTAAGAAGTGGCGCATTAATCATGCTCGCAGTTTGCGTGTTCAGATCCAAGCGTGACAGTTTATCTTCCTCATGCCACCAGCCAGCAGATTCTACGGAAGTCATAACAGGTTCAGCTGCCACATTGACGGTGAATTCACCATACTTTTCAATCTGCTGAGCCGCTCGACTATCGGAGCTTACTCCCAGCACAATATTATCGCGCAAAGAATATGTAGAGCTGTTCGTCGTTATATTGTAGCCGTAATCGTCATCTTTATAACCAAGAACCACGACAGGATAACCAAGATAAAATTTTCCCGTATTAAATTCAACGAGCATAAGCTACTCCCCTTAAGCAGTCTTTCCCATAGCTTGCTCAAAAACAGACCATAATTGCTCAGCTGCACGCTCTACTTCATCATTAACAATGACTATATCGAACTCATTTTGTAGCTCAAGCTCATGACGTGCAGTAGTCAAACGTCGCTGCTGCTGTTCCTCGGTTTCTGTGCCGCGTCCTTTTAATCGAGCTACAAGTTCCTCAAAACTAGGAGGAGCAAGGAAAACAAATATAGGATTCAATCCTACTTCTGCAGCACGTTCGCGCACTTTATGCACACCTTGCACATCAATTTCCAACATAGACGGAATACCCGCTGCTAAATGTTCTTTTACAGGAGCAGCAGGCGTTCCATAATGATGCACACCATGTACTACTGCTGTTTCTAAGAATTCACCGCGCGCTTCTTTATCTAAAAATTCTTGCTCGGTCATAAAGAAGTAGTTCACACCATCTACTTCACCAGGTCGAGGATCGCGCGTGGTCGCAGAGACACTCAACCAAATCTCAGGATGGTCTTCAAACAGTTTAGCCTCTACTGTTCCTTTACCCACTGCCGTAGGGCCAGCTAATACAACAAGGCGATGCGTTTGTTCAGTCATGGATTTTACTATACCCTCAACCCTCATTTTTCAGCGAGAGGACAGAATATTAATACATACAATCTCACTATATAAAACGCATAATAAAAAACACAATAATGAGCTTATTGTCTATACGGATGTTAGAAAAGTTAACATCCGTATGATCGAAAGGAAGTGGACTATGAGCAAGCAAGGTGGAATCAATCCTCGACCACTGCCTCCAGACAATAAGTAAAGCCAAACTAGGAAAGAACAAACATGCCTTCTTCTGAAGAAATGTTTGACGAATACGTGAGAACAAGTGCAGCATATTGTGCTAATTTATTCAGGACAGCAGAGCTCTTCTTTAGAGCCAATGTTGCACTTGAATCCACTATCATTAGCGAAAATACATCACACTGTGGAACTGTCGAAGAAAATACGTAAGATATTTATACACTGTCGATAGATTACCTCTTCGACAATCGCTTCTTTAGCTACTTTTAAAAGGTGCCACACAGCATTACCCGAGCAACTTGACATAGATTTTTCATATCAAGAACAATTACTTGCTAGCATAGTTGACTCTCTTAATCGTATTGTTAATTTGTTTGATTCCGTTAGTGATTTCGAGAATTTACAGAATCAGATTTGGGACGATGATAATTTTACGAATGAATTTACGAAAACTGCTCAATCTATATCTCATGCAATACTCTGGCAATGCAGTTTTGCACGTAAGGCAAATCTAGATGAACTTTCTTAACCATTTTCGTGGATACTACCGCCTTTCAGCAAGTGATTTTCTCTCTAACTACGCCACTACAGTTGCAGCTACCACTATTAAGCTCTGGCTTGTTAACTCTTTATTAGCTGGTGTGCAGGAGTCAAGCAAATACCTGACTATTTATTTAATGCTCAGCGCTATCAGTGAACTTATTACTGGCTTATTTTCCGGAACCGTAGCTGAACATTACGGAGTATTGCATACCACTATAAGCGCATGCTTACTGCGTATGGGAGCAGGTATAGGCGTTATAGTTGTTATCGTCTGGTCGCAACCATCAACGCATACATATACTAATCTTCTTTTTTGGATAGTCTCTCTTTTGGTTATGTTCACTACCGCCTGTGATACTTTCTATTTCCCAGCCATCAGTTCTTTTGTTAATCGCATTACTGAGTCCAAGAAGCTTACTCGGGTTCTGTCTCTTCTGCGTTTTAGCAGTCTTATGGGAACTTTAATTGGTCCAGCTGTTGCCGGTTTAGCAGGTAGCACTCAGCTCTATATACCTATTCTGCTTACAGAAACACTTGCTCTCTTATTAACTGTAGTTCTTATCTGGCGGATCTCGAAGACAACGGGCTACAGGCATATATATATGAGAACACATCGTCAACATTACCTGAATTGTTCACTAACTGGCGTCAAGGCATAAAAACTTTTGCTGCAAATCGCACGTACCGTTTGCTTTTCCCTTTTGCTGTGGTTGAAGCGGTAGCAAATTCAGGCTTGGTTTTTGCAATTATCTTTTACTTCACTACGCAACTGCATGATATACAAAGCTATGGTTGGCATTTAAGCGCACTATCAGCAGGATACGCTATCAGTTATCTGATTGCTCCTCAGTGTTCACACATATTTAGTTTTGCTCAGCTTCTGACTGCATCACATATATTGATTACTGTATGTTTATGCTCTCTTGCTGTTACTCGTATTGGTGTTATAGCAGTTTTCTGGGGATTTCTTTTCGCTTTTTCTCAAGCGATTATTAGTCCTGCTTTTCAATCTATTTTTATTCAGTCGGTTGACCAAAGTCTTGTTGCCCAAGTTATGTCTGTATTTATTTCTGTAGTAGCAGCGATTGGAGCTATAAGTTATCCTGCATGGGATTGGATGTATACAGTAACCGGTAATAATGCCACCGTACTTGTCATATGCGCCTCAGGATTGCACGGGTTTTTAGTTCTTCTATGCGCTTTTCTCTATCCACAATTAAAGAGCATTCGCACTGCGTAGAAGAGAAAAGGGACTATTCATTTCACTATTGGGAAAACTCTGCAGTCGCTCAGATAAGTTCTGAACATTCTTCTTAGGTATAATAAAGATTGCCTCACTGTACAACCAGCGGGGCAATCTTTATTGTGCTTTCTTCTTATGCTTTATCTAGCTCATGCAAACGCTGTGCATGCTCTTGAATAGAAGCAATATCGTAATCAGCAGTCTTTACCGCTTCAATAGCAATCAAAGCAGCAAGGAATTCCGTAGCCGTTGTGAACTGAGGCAAATCAGCAGCAATTGCAGCTGCACGGATTGAATAACCATCCGAACGCGAGCTACGAGAGCTTGGCGTATTCAAAATTAAATCAATCTTTCCTTCTTCAATCAGCTGAACAACGTTCTTTCCAGTGCTTCCTGGCACGCGCTCCTGCTGCATATCATCGCTATCGTTAACGCGAGTAAGCTTGTCAACCACCTGCACATCCATGCCGTAACGACGCAAAACAGAAGCTGTTCCTTCTGTTGCCAGCAGCTTAAAGCCGAGCTCCAATAAACGGGCAGCCATCAAAGGTAACTGTCGTTTATCTGTATCGTTCACAGAAATAAACACATTACCGCCTGTTGGCAATCCTGTGTCATAGGCTGCAATCTGGCTCTTCGCAAAAGCGTGTGGGAAATCGCGGTCGAAGCCCATAACTTCACCAGTAGAACGCATTTCTGGTCCCAAAATAACGTCAACTGTTTTACCAGCTTCAGTGCGGAAGCGCTTAAATGGTAATACTGCTTCCTTAACTGCTACTGGCTGCCCTGGGCGAATATCTCCGCCATCGCCTTCTGGCAAAAGCAACCCGAGCTTACGAGAGTCAGCGATTGTTTCGCCTGCCATAATACGAGCAGCAGCTTTAGCTAAGGCTGTTCCTGTTGCCTTAGATGCGAATGGCACAGTTCGCGAAGCACGAGGGTTAGCCTCAATCACATATAAGGTGTTGCTCATAAAAGCAAACTGCACATTAATCAAACCGCGCACACCCACACCTTCAGCAATAGCCAAAGTTGCTTCACGCAAGCGCTTAATCTGTGAATCAGACAGTGTGTTTGGAGGAAGGGTGCAAGCCGCGTCACCAGAATGCACGCCGGCTTCTTCAATATGCTCCATAATGCCGCCCACATACAGCTCATGACCGTCATAGAGAGCATCAACATCAACTTCAATCGCGTCAGACAAGAACTTGTCAATAAGCAAAGGCGATGGCAGACGACCGGAGACCACGCGGTCTGCTTGCGCTTCCTTAAGAGCACGGTTTACATACTCCTTAAGCTGCGAGTCTTCGAAAACAATCTCCATACCGCGGCCGCCCAAAACATAAGATGGGCGCACAAGCACTGGATAACCGATGGAATGAGCAGCTTGCAAAGCCTCATCGAAAGACAAAGCTGTGCCATAGCGAGGAGCGTTCAAGCCCTTTCCATCCAAAACTTCACCGAAAAGCTCACGGTTTTCAGCCAAATCAATAGCCTCTGGAGTAGTACCCAAAATTGGAACACCGGCAGCCTTCAATCGAGCGGCAAGCGACAACGGAGTTTGTCCACCAAGCTGCACAATCACGCCCTTAACAGGACCTTGCTTGAGTTCAGCATGGTAGATTTCAAGCACATCTTCGAAGGTTAATGGTTCGAAGTAAAGACGATCAGAAATATCGTAATCAGTAGATACTGTTTCAGGATTGCAATTGACCATAATGGTGTCGTAATCCTTGCCCAGCTCCTGAACAGCATGCACACAGGTGTAGTCAAATTCAATACCCTGACCAATTCGGTTTGGACCAGAGCCGAGAATAATAACTGCTTCACGTTCACGCTTCTTCAGCTCAGTTTCCTGAGCATATGTGGAGTAATAGTATGGCGTCACGGCATCGAATTCTGCAGCGCAAGTATCTACTGTTTTGTAAACCGGGCGAATACCGTAGTTCTTGCGCAGTTCGCGCACAACATCTTCGCCAGTATCTCCCATGCCACGCAAGTGGGAAATCTGAACGTCAGACAAACCTGCTTTCTTAGCCGTGCGTAACAGTTCTGGACTTAATGCTTCAGCAGCTTTCACGTCCATAGCAATTGCGTTAATCTGCATAAGCTGATCAATAAACCATGGATCAATCTTCGTTGCATCAAAAATCTGCTCTAAGGTAGCTCCACCCCAGATAGCGCGCATAAGCTGCAAATAGCGGTGCTCTGTCGGAACACTAATAGCGCTCAACAGTTCTGCTATCTCTTCTTGGCTAGGAACTTCACCATCCCAGTTAAAGGTTGCGTGACGCTTATCGATGGAGCGCATTGCCTTACCTAAGGATTCCTGGAAGTTTCCAGCCAGAGCCATAGCCTCGCCCACAGACTTCATAGACGTGGTTAAGGTATCGTCTGCACCTGGGAACTTTTCAAAAGCAAAACGAGGAATCTTGGTAACCACGTAGTCAATGGTTGGTTCGAAGCATGCAGGAGTAGACTGCGTAATATCGTTACGAATTTCGTCGAGAGTATAGCCCAAAGCAAGCTTGGCAGCAATCTTTGCAATAGGGTAACCCGTTGCCTTAGAAGCCAAAGCTGAGGAACGAGATACACGTGGATTCATTTCAATAACCACAATGCGTCCGTTGCGTGGGTTCACAGCGAACTGAATATTACATCCACCTGTATCTACGCCCACACCGCGGATAATAGCAATACCAATATCACGTAGCTTCTGATACTCACGGTCGGTCAAGGTGAATACTGGAGCAACAGTAATGGAGTCACCCGTGTGCACACCCACAGGATCAACGTTTTCGATTGGGCAGACCACAACCACGTTATCGTTGCGGTCGCGCATCAGCTCGAGCTCATATTCCTTCCAACCTTCCAAGCCTTCTTCGATAAGCACTTCGTTAGTTGGAGAATAGTGCAAACCTGCGCCTGCAATACGATGCAAGTCTTCGAGGTTGCGCGCAATACCGGAGCCCAAACCACCCATGGTAAAGCTTGGACGCACAACGACTGGGTAGCCCAGCTCGTCGTTTACAATGTGTTCGACTTCGTCCATAGAATGGGCAATAAAGGAGCGAGCAGAGTCTCCCCCAGCTTCCGTAACCACCTGCTTAAAGAGCTCGCGGTCTTCACCACGGTCGATTGCTTCCAAGGATGCGCCAATAAGTTCAACATTATATTTGTCGAGAACGCCTGCCTGGCCGAGCGCAATTGCAGCGTTGAGCGCTGTTTGACCACCCAAGGTTGGCAGCAATGCGTCTGGACGTTCCTTCGCAATAATGCGCTCCAAAATAGGAACCGACAATGGCTCAATATAGGTAGCATCGGCCATTTCTGGGTCGGTCATAATGGTTGCAGGGTTCGAGTTAACAAGAATAACGCGAACGCCTTCTTCTCGCAGAACGCGACATGCCTGAGTACCGGAATAATCAAACTCTGCAGCCTGACCGATCACAATAGGACCAGAACCGATAACCATAACGGATGTAATGTCTGTGCGCTTTGGCATGGATTTTCCTCTCTATCGTTTCGTCAGTCTTAGTTCTGCTTGTTCTGCGCGTGGCGAGCGCGAGCGTTCTTCATCTGCTCGACGAAACGGTCGAACAAGTAACCTGCATCGTGTGGACCAGCTGCTGCTTCTGGATGATACTGTACCGAGAAAGCAGGGATGTCCAGACACTGCAAGCCTTCCACCACGTTATCGTTAAGATCGATATGACTTACTTGCACTCGACCGTAGTGACCGTTACCGAACGGGCTTGGAACTGGATTGCCTTGAGGAGCGTCTACAGCAAAACCGTGATTATGTGCGGTTACTTCCACTTTTCCTGTGGTGAGATCTTGTACTGGCTGATTAACACCGCGATGACCGAACTTGAGCTTATACGTGCCGAAACCAAGAGCACGACCAAGAAGCTGATTACCAAAGCAGATACCGAAGAATGGAATATTAGCGTCGAGAACCTTACGCAATTGTTCAACCTCGAAATCAGCTGTGGCAGGGTCGCCAGGTCCGTTGGAGAAGAAAACGCCATCTGGGTTAAGAGCCGCAATGTCTTCGAAGCTGGAGTTCGCTGGCAATACATGTACGCAGCAGCCTCGCTCAGCCATGCGATATGGGCTCATAGCTTTAACACCCAAGTCTAAGGAGACTACGGTATACAGCGGATCCTTGCCTTCGAACTCGCCTTGAGGTTCAACTACATATGTGCTGTCTGTTGATACTTCTTGAGAGAGATTAGCGCCGCTCATTAGTGGAGAGCTTTTTACGACATCTAGTAAATCTTCGACGCGTTTTAAGCGTCCTGTTTCATCTACCAGAGCCTGACCAGAGAAAATACCTGCACGCATAACACCTGCAGAGCGCAAGTGACGTACCAGTTTGCGCGTATCAATATCTGCGATACCTACAATGCCGTAGGTGTCTAAATCGGCATCCAAACTGCGCTGTGCACGCCAATTAGAAATATGGGTAGCAGGATCTCGAACTACGTATCCTGCTACCCATATTTTGGAAGACTCAACGTCTTCATCATTTACACCGGTATTGCCAATATGCGGGAATGTTTGCACCACAATCTGACGAGCATATGACGGATCAGTCAATGTTTCCTGATAACCCGTCATAGCGGTGGAGAAAACAATTTCACCCGTGGTGACGCCCTGCGCACCATATGGGCTTCCCACATATACGTTTCCATCTTCAAGCACCAATACGGCATTGTGGATGGAATAGATATCTGGACTAATAGTGGCCGAATCTTGGCTGTTCACACATGCCTCCTAGAGCTTGTTGTGATGACGTTTAATTATCGGAGTTCAACGCCTCGTCTGTATTGTTATGCGGATCTGGGAACGCATCTTCATTCTTAGATTCCGAAGACTCTGTGGACTCCGCGAAATCTACGGACTCAGTGGACTCCGTAGAATCTGCTGAATCCTCAGACGAAGTATTGGGAATGCTAAAATCAGCGAAAGAAAGATTGGAAAGATTTGTTTCGCTGCGTGTATTCTCTCCTGATGTTTCAGATGTCGAGCTAGTATCAGCTTGTGCTTCTTCTTCGTCTTTCTGAGCCTGAGCAGCAGCTTCAGCAGCACGCTTTTCTTGCCACTCAATTTCTTCCGTACGAATAGCGCCAGCATTCTTCTCAACTGTGCTGAGCACACCGAAGAGTAAATCTGGAGTATCGTCACCTGCATATGTTTTGGCTAATGCAATCGCTTCATTAATAGCTACTCCGGCTGGGATTTCATCGTTATATACGATTTCCCAAGCAGCCATGCGAGCCAAATTGCGGTCAACTGCAGGCATCCTTTTCACCTCCCACGACTCAAGTGCGTCACCGAGAGCCTTGTCTAGGGTGCGTCGATGAGCTGATACCCCGTGCACAATCTCAATGGCATAGTCTGGAAGTGGAGTTTGAGCGCCTGGATACGCAATGCGCTCAGTTAAGAGGTCAGTAAATTCCTGACCTCTTACATCAGCTTCAAAAAGCGTATTCAGCGCGCGCTTACGAGCAGTGGAACGTGCCATATTAAATAGTGGTCCTTAAGTTCCTACTCGTTTTAGTTTTCGCGTCCAAGGTAGTCGCCGGAGCGAGTATCTACCTTCAAACGGTCACCTTCATTAATAAACAGTGGAACCTGAATCTCTGCACCAGTTTCCATAGTTGCTGGCTTAGTTCCTGCAGAGGAACGGTTGCCCTGCAAACCTGGCTCAGTGTGAGATACAGTCAAGATTACAGATGCTGGAAGTTCCACAGACAATGGGTTGCCATCATGGAAAGATACGATGCAGTCAGTACCTTCAAGCAGGAACTTCTCAGAGTCACCAATCAAAGTTTCTGGAATGAAAACCTGATCATAAGTGGTCATATCCATAAAGACGAAGCTATCGCCATCCTTGTAGGAATACTGCAGAGTACGGTTATCTACAGTTTCGAATTCCATCTTCATACCAGCGTTAAAAGTCTTGTCAACAATCTTGCCGGTGAGCACTTCCTTAATCTTGGTACGAACGAAAGCAGGACCCTTACCTGGCTTAACATGCTGGAACTCAATAACGCTCCACAGCTTGCCATCAAGATTAATAACGGATCCATTCTTAATATCATTAGAAGTCTGTGCCACTAAAATCACCTATTCAAACGTCGTTTTAGTATTCAACGATTAGTCATTAATTCAAAATCTTTCTCATTATGCCATATCCCCACTACTGGGCAAGTTAGCCGTGTTGCAGGTGTCAGCCAGTCTGTTGATAGTTTGGCGGTAGTTATGGATGATTATATGTAGAAACTTTTCAGCTTGAGCGAAAATATATTGTCTGTGCTACTATTTCTGTTTAGATGTTTTTGATTTTGTATATCTACTCGTTATATAGCTAAAGCATCGTACAAGAAAATCGTTGAAATCGTCCATACGAAGACCCTAGCGGGCATTTAAGGGGATATTTTGAGCTCAGGAAAGCATCGCGCAAGCTCCGCTTCTGCACCAGTAACACCTTTTAATACCCATTCAGCTTTCTTTAAGGCATCGCGAGTTTTTGCTAATAATAGAATGAGATTCAAGATTGGCGCTGTTGCTATTTCTTCTCTTCTTGTTGTTGCTCTTGCTGGTTCCACAGCATCTAACTTTGCTAACGCTACCGGCGCAGGAGTCGTTTCTGCATCTGGCGTATCTCGTAGTGAAGAGCGTTCCAGCTTAACTCAGGAAACAGCTACTGTTAGCTATGTTCAAGGTGATGAATGGAGTTTAAGCTCTGATAGTTCTGCAGTAACTGTGAAGTATGAAATGACTCCTGATCAGAGCGCTGCACGAGATAAGCTTGTATCTGCATATAACACTGCACAGGCTGAGTATGGTACATTAAGCTCTGCTTCTTCGAGTACTTTGAAGGCTTTGGCTGATGCTTTGAACACTGCAGCAGGTCATTTAGCTGATACCACGAACTCCGCAGATACTTATAACTCTGATATATCCTCATTGAATGGCACTTTGTCTAAAGCAAAGTCTAGTCATAACTCTGCTCGTTCTGCAGCTGCATCAAGTTCCTCTTCTTCTGCTGGATCATTTACCGGCACAGTATCTGGATCTGGTTCCGGCGTTGACGTAGCAAACTATAGTCTGCAGTTTGTGGGCGCTCCTTACTCTTGGGGTGGCAATACTCCAGCGGGTTGGGATTGCTCCGGTTTCGTTCAGTATGTCTATTCCCACTTTGGCGTAAGCTTGCCTCGCACTTCGGGTGCACAGGCAGGAGTTGGTGTTGCTGTTGCATCTCTTGCAGATGCTCAGCCTGGAGATATTATTGCTAACGGCATGCATGCAGCTATTTACATTGGCAATGGCATGGTCATGAACGCTATGAATTACGGACTGGGCACAAAGACTGCTCCAGTATCCTACGCTTTCAGTGGTAGCTATTCCATTCGCCGCGTATTGAGCTAAACAGCATTGATTTTACCTATTTTAGGTTTTGTATAAAAGGTATAAAGGAGCCAGTTCTGTGTGAGCTGGCTCCTTTGCATATGGGCGGATTGACGAATTGACGAATCAGCACATCTGTTATCTTGTAAAAGGGTTCTTCGGACTTAGCGGGGATTCAGGGAGGATGTTATCCCGCCAGTTCCCGTTGATTCCCTAACAGTCATGTGTCAAGACATCGTTCCGATGAAGATGGTTTGGCTAATTATGTTTTTACTTCATAAGTGAATGTCGATACGCGCAACCGATATGCCAGTTTTGAAGCCATTTTGTACATCAAAACTGGCATAACAGGTGCATTAATCGGTTAAGCAGAATGGGTGAGAGTAAGAGTTCTTCGAATTTAATGAGGTGCGTAGATTGTAGGTTCGTGGAAGTTGTGCGCGTGGCGCGCTGACAATGCGTATGCCCATTTTTCATGCGCTATCAGCTCTCATACGTTCCTGAAAGTTGCTAGCGCCGCACACACACAACGCCCACGTCCAAAAATCAGATAAAATCAGCGCCTAGGAGTGCGTGAAAGTTGTCAGTGCCGAACGCTAACAACATGTGCACTCAAAAAACCTCTCAATTCCCACTCATGAGATACGTAGACGTTGCTAGCATGCAAAGCTAGCAACGCTGGCGTCCATCATTGAGAGTGATTTCAGTCCTCGCTCGTGCGCGGAATCATGGAAAGCTATACCAAGTCACGTTTCACGAATCACTCAAGCCCCTACGCGCTGCAATAATAAACAAATGAAATGATCTGTATCAAACAAAAGCCCCGCTAAAATACTTAGAACCACAAATCTTGTTTTTCTTATTCTTCAGCAAGTAACTTATCTGCTAGTTCACAAGCAACCTGAGCTGCTAAACCTGCAGCTGTTATCATAGCGTCTTTATGGTTATTTAGCTCTTCATAAGCTTCACCGCAGTCATTGCTACTCGAACGAATAATCAAACTTTCTATCTCGTTTTTATAACACACATGCGCAACAGCTGCGCCTTCCATTTCCTCAGCATCAGCGCCATCTTGCGAAATAAAGTCAGATAATACGGCTGGGTCAGTGCTAAAAATATTGCTCGAAGCAATGGTTCCCACCGTAAAGCGATGGTCTGAAAGATTAGAAGAA
>ERZ507066.470-NODE-470-length-12117-cov-16.9176_pt1 | contig 12117 bp, 1 predicted proteins | sample MGYA00512866_ERZ507066 | MGnify/ENA metagenome assembly ERZ507066
GTGCAAGCACTTCAGCAAGTACGTCAGCTTCATTGAGTGCAAGCACGTCAGCAAGTACGTCTGAGTCAATTATTACAAGTAAAGGAGAGCCTGCCATCCTATCACTTGAAAGCTTAGACTTAAATAGTGTAATAGCTTCTGATTCAATGAGTAGCTCTGTATCGATTTCTGTTAGTGCCTCTGAATCAGCAAGTTCGTCTGAGTCAATTATTACAAGTAAGGGAGAGCCTGCTATTCTGTCACTTGAAAGTTTGGATCTAAATAGTGTAATAGTTTCTGATTCAATGAGCAGCTCTGTATCAACCTCAGAATTCTATAACGATATAAATTCATCTAGGGTTTCAGAATCACTTGTTCCATCAGGCTACGAACATCGTTTGCAACCAGATAAGACCACAAAATCTTTAAAAGTATTAGAGACTGAGACTGTAACTGAGAAAGCATCTGTCATTATGGATTCATTTGAAGACATTTCTAACAAGAAATCTAAGCTTCAAACATTACCTAATACCGGAGACGACCAATCACCTTTAGCTATGCTTTTAGGTGCTGTAGCATCAGTAACTGGACTTGCCTTCCTATCAAAAGGTAGAAAACAGAAAAAAGATGGTGAAGACTATTAATTCGTTGATTGATATTGAATTGATATAACTTAGTTTAACGTTTAATAGTATTAAACACTCTAGTAGCTTGATATAGAAACTACTAGAGTGTTTCACGTTTTATAATGCACTGCTATAATTTCATACTAACGATATTGAATATTATAAGCTTAGATGGATACTAATTAGGTAGTCTTTAATCTCTAGCTCTGGCTTGGCTCTTGCGGCAAAACGCAAAAAAACTGAGGAATAATATTTCCTCGACTTACCTCCCTAAAACTTTTGAGTGACTAGTCCTAATAAAACACTAACTACTCTTAAGAAAGAATAAGCCGATTGGCTTCGTTCTAAAAAGACACATTCCAAATTGGAGTGTGTCTTTTTGTGATTATGAGATTAACCTAAAGGATTAGAATTTGTCTGCTATTTAGAGTAATCAAGCCTATCTTGAAAGGCAATACTGTTAAAGAAGGGAAACATTTCTATAGAATTTCAAGAAATCTTTAAATTTCATTTTATAAACTAGAAAATGACTGAAGATAGTGTGAAATCAATGTCTTTAAGGTATTAATAGGATGAAACGTTTGCAATTTTATTTAAGGAATATATGACAAAAAATTAGAACTTACAACAATTTTGTGATAAAATTTAGCTACGTGTTTTACACTAACATCTAGAATGGAGCAAATATGTTTTTTAGAAGAAACGAAGGGGAATATCGCGAAACAGATCGTGTGACTCGTTTTAAATTAATCAAATCAGGGAAGCAATGGCTTCGTGCGGCGACATCAAACTTTGGACTTTTTAAGGTTGTTAAAGGTGGAACAGATGCACCGTCAGTTTCAGCGCAAAGTGTTGAGGAGAAAACACCTCTTATCTCAGGTCAAGCCCTACTTAAAGGGATTGCAGCAGCAGGTGCGGTGGCAGGTGGTGCAGTAGCCACTTACACTGCTCAAGCCGAAGAAACTGCAACGCCAGCTTTAGAGAGTCAATTAACTGGGAATCATGATGTCACAGCCAATTCTGAGTCTGTTGTCTTGAGTGCAGCTCCAACATCAGAAGCTTCGGTAGCACCATCAACTAGTCAAGAGTCTACAAGCTCTTCAGTTGACGCTCAAGCAAGCACAGATGCCTCAGTCTCATTGTCACAATCTGTATCAACAGAATTATCACAAGCCATTTCTGAATCTGTATCACTTAGCAAAGAGAGTTCAACCTCCGCTAGTCAGTCACATACTGAAAGCGCAAGTGGTTCAGCTTCTCATTCAGAATCAGCAACTTCAACAGTAGCGACTGCATCAGAAACAGCAACTCAAGAAGATGAAAAAACAATTTTGGATCAAAACGTTTCAGAAGCAGAATTGCTCGTTAATATTGCTAAAGACTATCAAGCAAAATTGACAGACACAGCTGCTAAAGCTGAAATCCAAACAGCTATCACAACAGTTCAAGAAGAAGTCACTAAATCAACAACATTGCTTGCTGCATCAGCAACAAACGCTGCTTATGCAGAACAACGTGAACGTCTTGGTAATGCCGTTGAAGGGCTGATGACCAAGATTACAAACGCAGGTTTTACTGGTAATTCAGTAGTTAACGGTGTTGCAGCAGTTACTGCACAGTTGGATGCTGTGGCTAGAGGTGCTTATGACACTAATGCGTCACTTGGTGAGGCTACCTATAAGCAAAAAGCAAACCTTATTGTTACGAATAAAAACCAAGCAAGTTATTTCAAAACCACTGGAACAGCAAGTCTCAATAATGGAACGGTGACCTTGACTCAAAATACCGGTGGACAAGTAGGTGCTTATACCCTTAAAACCAAGGTGGATATGAATGAAAGTTTCACCTTAACAGGTAAAATCAACCTTGGTGATGCCTACGAGGGTAATAGTTCTGCTGGACACTATGGTGGTGACGGTATTGCGGCGATCTTTTCGACGGGTAAAATCGGTGAAATCGGTAATGCCAATGGAAATGGTTCTGGTGCCAGTCTTGGTATGGGAGGAACAAACCTTACACGTTCCTTTGGATTTAAATTGGATACTTGGCATAATACGTCTCAGCCTAATAGCAGTCAGTATGCTAACGCAGATCCTGCAAAAGTTAGAAACTCAGCTTTTGGGGCCTTTGTTACTACGTCAAATACTGGGGTAGCTACAACAGATACAATTAGTGCTGAAAAATTACAGACACTTCCAACCGATAATACGCTTAAAGATTATGTTGTTTCATATAACGGTTCGACCAAAGTTATGACAGTAACTTATGCCGGTCAAACTTGGTCTAAGAATATTCAAAGCTATTTGAATGCAAGTCGTGCTACAACTGGTCAAAGGTCTGGGCAAGAAGAGTTGGCCTTTGCCCTCTTTGCCTCAACGGGTTCAGGAACAAACTTACAACAATTTAATCTTGAAAGATTTGACTATTCTGCAAGAGGGGCCTATGTAACGGTAAAATTTATTGATGCAGATACTGGTGAGGAAATTCCAGGTAAAGATGAAGTCTTGATTCAACAAGAAGCTGGAACAACGGTGAATCTGTCATCCTATCTTAGCATTGATGGTTATGAGTTAAGAGCAACTAATGTTGCGACAGCAAAAGGTTTTGTTTCAGATAATACAGTTAGAGTCCTTGAAGGTAGTCAAGGAATCACCTATTCATTCCATAAGATTAAACAAAACGAAAAGTACACGGCGACAGCAAAAGCAACAACCGTCTATACTATCCAAGATGAGTCTGCTACAGATCTAACTGCTGCAAGTAACTTTGTCACAATCACACCAGTAAATAGTGCAACAGCAGCAGTATCAGGTCAAAGTGTTACTTGGACTACACCAATTTCTACAACAACAGTTGGAACTCATACTGCTGAAGCAACGGTTACTTACTCTGATGGTTCAACGCAAACTGTTAGTGTAAATTATCAGGTCTTGCCTAAGATTGAAGCAAAGACACCTATCGTTGATATTAAAGGAAATTCTCTTCATAATGGGACCGATTCAGATAGTTATATTACAGCAGAAGCGACAAGTGAATCACATACGACACAGTGGACTAACACATCAACAGGTACTAGCTCAACCAGTCTTCCATTAACTACGGATAATGCAGGAGAATTTAATTACACGGTTACTAGAACTTATGATGTCGGCCGTTACGGGACAACAAGTAGTAGTTCAGACTTGTTATCAACAAGTTCTACCCTTACACATAAAGTGTACGATATTAAACCGGTTCCGCATACTTTCGAGCAGAATGTCAATGATTCTAACTACCAGAATAGTCTAGATTCTTCTGGATGGATTACGACAGATAATAGTTTATCTATTAAAAGTGTAAAATTTGCAAACAATACAGTACCTGATATCACCACTCCAGGTAAATATACAATGACTGTTGAGGTAGTGGTATCAGAAGATGGAACTGGAAATTCCTATACGGTAACAGTCCCAGTTACCTATACCGTTACACCAAACAGTGAAAGCTTATCAACTTCTACATCGCTCTCAGAAAGCAGAAGTGAGAGTATTGTTAAGTCTAAATCGGAATCTTTAAGGGAATCCGAATCCGCTTCAACGAGTGAACGGGAATCCAAATCATTGAGCAAGTCCGAGTCAGCATCAGCATCAGTATCTGCCTCCGAATCCAATTTGCTTTCAGCGTCAGAGAGCGCTTCAGTGAGTGTATCGCAATCCGAGTCTAACTCGCTTTCAGCGTCAGAGAGTGCTTCAGTGAGCGCATCTCAATCCGAGTCTAACTCGCTTTCAGCGTCAGAAAGTGCTTCAGTGAGCGCATCTCAATCCGAGTCTAACTCGCTTTCAGCGTCAGAAAGTGCTTCAGTGTCTGAGTCCCAATCCGAATCCAACTCGCTTTCAGCGTCAGAGAGTGCGTCAGTGTCTGAATCTCAATCAGAATCTAACTCGCTTTCAGCGTCAGAGAGTGCTTCAGTGTCTGAGTCACAGTCTCTATCCAATTCGCTTTCAGCGTCAGAAAGTGCGTCAGTGTCTGAATCTCAATCAGAATCTAACTCGCTTTCAGCATCAGAGAGTGCTTCAGTGTCTGAATCACAGTCAGAATCTAATTCCCTTTCAGCATCAGAAAGTGCTTCAGTAAGTGAATCACAATCCGAATCCAACTCCCTTTCAGCTTCAGAAAGTGCTTCAGTAAGTGAATCACAGTCTGAATCCAATTCTATTTTGGCATCAGAAAGTGCTTCAGTGTCTGAATCTCAGTCTGTATCCAATTCCCTTTCAGCATCAGAAAGTGCTTCAGTAAGTGAGTCACAATCTGAGTCAAATTCTATTTCGGCATCAGAAAGTGCTTCAGTAAGTGAGTCTCAATCCGAGTCCAACTCAATTTCGGCATCAGAAAGTGCGTCAGTTTCAACAAGTCAATCTGTTTCAAATTCAGTGGTTTCTTCATTGAGTATTTCGGCTTTTGAAAGCTTATCGCAAGCATTTAGTGCGTCAATTTCGACCATCCTTTCAACAGTTGATTCAATTTCGAAATCAGCATCAAGCTTTATTTCTACAAGTGAGTCACTCTCAATGTCTGCTTCGACATCATTGAGTACATCCGGATCATTAAGTGCGTCAGTTTCGTCAAGTGAATCAATGTCACTCAGTGAGTCAGCAAGTACAAGTGCGTCAGTTTCAACAAGTCAGTCAGTATCTAACTCATTGTCATCGTCATTAAGTGCTTCAGTTTCAACCAGTGAATCAACATCACTCAGTGAGTCATCAAGTATGAGCGCTTCAGTTTCAATGAGTCAGTCAGTATCTAACTCATTGTCATCGTCATTAAGTGCTTCAGTTTCAACCAGTGAATCAACATCACTCAGTGAGTCATCAAGTATGAGCGCTTCAGTTTCAATGAGTCAGTCAGTATCTAACTCATTGTCATCGTCATTAAGTGCTTCAGTTTCAACCAGTGAATCAATGTCACTCAGCGAGTCATCAAGTACCAGCGCTTCAGTATCAACGAGTCAGTCAGTATCTAACTCATTGTCATCGTCATTAAGTGCTTCAGTCTCACTCAGTGAATCAACGTCACTCAGTGAGTCATCAAGTATGAGCGCTTCAGTTTCAATGAGTCAATCAGTCTCAACTTCTGTTTCCGCTTCATTAAGTGCTTCAGTCTCAACCAGTGAATCAATGTCACTTAGCGAGTCGTCAAGTACAAGTACCTCAGTTTCAACGAGTCAGTCCGTCTCAACGTCAGTTTCTGAATCACAAAGCACAAGTGTTTCAATCTCAACGAGCCAATCAATTTCTGGTTCATTGAGCGTCTCAGAGTCAGCAAGTGCTTCAACTAGCATTTCAGCTTCAGTCTCACTCAGCGAATCAACATCACTCAGTGAGTCAGCAAGTACCAGTACCTCTGTTTCAGCGAGTCAATCCGTCTCAACGTCAGTTTCTGAATCACAAAGCACAAGCGCTTCAATCTCAACGAGCCAATCAATTTCCGGTTCATTGAGCGTCTCAGAATCAGAAAGTGCAAGCACAAGCGCCTCAGTTTCAATGAGCCAATCGGTTTCAGATTCAATGAGTGCCTCAGAGTCAGCAAGTGCTTCAACTAGCATTTCAGCTTCAGTCTCACTCAGCGAATCAACATCACTCAGTGAGTCAGTAAGTACCAGTGCCTCTTTTTCAGCGAGTCAATCCGTCTCAACGTCAGTCTCTGAATCACAAAGCACGAGCGCCTCAGTTTCAACGAGCCAATCGGTTTCTAATTCATTGAGCATCTCAGAGTCAGCAAGTACTTCAAGCAGCGTTTCAGCTTCAGTCTCAATCAGTGAATCCACATCACTAAGTGAGTCAGTAAGTACCAGTGCTTCAGTTTCATTGAGTCAGTCCGTCTCAACGTCAGTCTCTGACTCGCAAAGCACAAGCGCTTCAATCTCAACGAGCCAATCAGTTTCTGGTTCATTGAGCGTATCGGAATCAGAAAGTGCAAGTACCAGTGCTTCTGTTTCAACGAGTCAATCCGTCTCAACGTCAGTTTCTGAATCACAAAGCACAAGCGCTTCAATCTCAACGAGCCAATCGGTTTCTAATTCATTGAGCGTATCGGAATCAGCAAGTGCAAGTACCAGTGCTTCTGTTTCAGCGAGTCAATCAGTCTCAACGTCAATCTCTGAATCACAAAGCACAAGCGCTTCAATCTCAACGAGCCAATCGGTTTCTAATTCATTGAGCGTCTCAGAGTCAGCAAGTGCTTCAAGTAGCGTTTCCGCTTCATTAAGTGATTCAGTCTCAACCAGTGAATCAATGTCACTTAGTGAGTCAGTAAGTACCAGTGCCTCAGTTTCAGCGAGTCAATCCGTCTCAACTTCTGTTTTTGAATCACAAAGCACAAGCGCTTCAATCTCAACGAGCCAATCAGTTTCTGGTTCATTGAGCGTATCGGAATCAGAAAGTGCAAGTACCAGTGCCTCAGTTTCAGCGAGTCAATCAGTCTCAACGTCAGTCTCTGAATCGCAAAGCACGAGCGCCTCAATCTCGACGAGCCAATCAGTTTCTGATTCAATGAGCGTCTCAGAGTCAGCAAGCGCTTCAACCAGCGTTTCAGCTTCAGTCTCACTCAGTGAATCAATGTCACTTAGTGAGTCATCAAGTACCAGTGCTTCTGTTTCAACGAGTCAATCAGTCTCAACATCAGTCTCTGAATCACAAAGCACAAGCGCTTCAATTTCAATGAGCCAATCGGTTTCTGATTCAATGAGCGTCTCAGAATCAGCAAGTGCTTCAAGCAGCGTTTCAGCTTCAGTAAGTGTCTCAACTTCAATGAGTGAATCAGCAAGCACTTCATTGTCTGCTTCAATGAGTACTTCAGTATCTTCTTCTGAAGTTAAAGATCCTAAGCATAAGCACGGTAGCCAAGCTCTTCCTAAGACTGGTGAGGAAGACTCATCGGCAGCTCTTGCTTTAGGTGCTTTGGCAACGGCAACAGGTCTTGCCTTTCTTGCCAAACGTAAGAAAGAAGAAGAGGGTGAAGACTTCTAATCGTCAGTAAGTCTCATTCTTACCTTCTCATTAAGATTTATAATATCCCTCATCATTTGAGCTTTTCTCAATGGTGGGGGATTTTTGCTTATCTAAAAAGACTAATAGTTTTAATATATCCAGATTTCTTATTTGTTGGGGTGCATTTGAATAGATTTGGGAATGTATAAGTTCAGGGAAAGCAAGTTTGAAATGAGATTTTTTGCTCAATTTTATGATAAAATTAGAAGGAGTATTTTAATCAAAAAATTAATGGAGTAAGTATGTTTTTTAGAAGGAATGAAGGTCAATATCGTGAAACGGATCGTGTGACACGTTTTAAACTGGTGAAGTCAGGGAAGCACTGGCTTCGTGCAGCGACTTCAAACTTTGGTCTTTTTAAAGTGCTAAAAGGAGGAGTGGATTTACCTTCGATCAGTACCCAGCAGGTGGAAGTGGATTCATCTGCTTTCTCAGGACAGTCGCTCCTTAAGGGAGTGCTTGCTACGGGAGCCTTGTTAGGTGGGGCTGTTGTGAATCACGTGACTCATGCAGAAGAAGTGACAGATGGGCCAGTTTTGGAAAGCCAAGCTGGAGCTAAGGCTGATCTTTTAGTTGCATCAGATTCAGCTGTTATTGGCAATATTGGTTCTGTGTCTGGTGTCCAAGAGAGTCAGGTAAATAGTCAAGAGTCATCTGAAGCTGCGTCAAGTCAGACTTCCGAGACTTCTTTAAATGAGTCCTTGTCAAGCAGTCAATCTATTTCAGCTTCTGAACAGGCTTCAAAATCTGCCTCTCTGTCACTAAGTGCTTCGATTTCGACTTCCTTGTCAGCTTCTCTAGCTTCTCAATTGGAATCAGCGAGTCAGTCGGCTTCTCATAGTTTGTCTGAGAGTGGGCTTACAGGCTCTTCAGAGCGTTATGACAGCATATCTAATCAATCATTTAGCAAGAGTGATAGTGTTTCTCAAGAGGGTGTGAATCTTGTCAGCTCGGATTCGGCAATGTTACATGCTTCTTTGGCATCCGAAGCTCTTGTTAATCGTCAATTATCTGACACTGCAAACGGTCTGTTGGCTGTTTCGCTTGTGTCTAATACTGAGCGTTCAGATCAAGAAAAGCGTCTCAAAGATTTGGCCTTAGAGATTTATACTTATAAAGCTCAAGCACTTGATTTGCCAAATACGGATGCGGCTATTCTGAAGGGAAATCAAGCCTTGGATGCTATTCGTGTCAGTCTGGCTGATAGTGGCGTTGACATGGCCCCTACACTTACACAAGCAAGACAGGCTAGAAATAGTCTTGCTAATGCGGTGCTGCGTGCGACATCTGGTCAGCGTGACCCTCGAAATGGTGCTATCATTGGTACCGATAATAGCTTGCGTAATCCTTATTATAACTTAGGTCCTAACAATGGCTTGATTTCTGCTTATAACTCTGACTACATCAATCAGGCCTATCAAGTTGTTGAATCAAAACCAACACAATACAGTATTCGTAGTATTGGTTACACCTCATATAGTGATCGTGTCAATGGTATCAATATTCCCCAAACAACTGCTTTGAGAAATAGTTCCGTTGCTTTTAATGTTATGGGAACAGTTGGGGCTACTGAAGTAGTGCCGCCAGGAAGAATTTATAAGTTATCTTTTGTTGTGACCAATAGTGTCAACAGATCAGTGAAACAAACGCTTAGCATCCAGGTGTTACCTCAAAATGATGGGATTCGCAACCCGATTAAGGCAGTGACAACGGGTACTTTTGTCAATGACACGAGCAATCTCGCTCAGGCTGAAAAAGATAAGGTTTGGGAAACCTTTAAGGCGACAAATCCAAATATTGCGACCTCTAAGGACTTTAAGTCTTATTCCGTCTCAGCGACAGGTGTAGTGTCTATTACCTATAAGGATAATACCTCTAACGATGTGACTGCTCCTATCAAACGCCTGTCTGCCCCAACGGTGGCGACAAGGCTGTTGGATAAAGCCTATACACAGACAGCTGTAACGATAACAGGAGCTGAACCAGGGTCAACCGTTGTTTTATACAATAATGATGATGAGGTCGGAACAGCAGTGGCAAATGCTTCTGGCCAAGCGATTGTGACGCCAACGGTTAAGTTACAAACTGGTGGTGTAACGGCTAAAGCTCGCATCATGTATGGTAATTACCCTGTTTATTCAGATGCTAGTAACTCGGTTGCAGTCACAGATAGCACACGACCTGAAGTGGCTGCCAAGTTGACTGTCAATGGTGTCGAACCCAAGTCTACTCCCCTTGAAGGTGGTGGAAAAAACTACATTATCTATGCGGGTGATGACGCAGTTTTGACCTTTACCGCTACTGATGATAGTGGCAAGCTCAAAGAAATGAAGATTGTTGCCAGAGCTAATTTGGATGACAATGCTTTGAACGGTAATTTCCTTGGTGGTACCCAATACGGTACGGGAAATATAGCGCCAATTACAGGTGATATTACGGCAACAAGTGCCAATCCGGCAACCATTACGACAACTATTCATTTGAAGGATGATTTGACCTATTCTGCCCGTAACACATGGCAGCGCAATGTTGCTGCTATTGACAATGCGTCGAATATGAACCGTCCAAATGGTTTGGGTGAAATTCGGATGACGCAAGGACGTCTTGCAGATCGTACGCCAGGTGTTGCGCCAACGACGACCATTCAGGTGACAAGCCTGACTGCTCTGACAGAGGCAGATAAGAGTAAGGTTATTGCGGCTGTGTCGGCCTTGAATCCAGAAGCAGCTAATCGTATTAAGTCTTATACAGTCAATAATGATGGCACGGTGACAATTACTTATAAGGATGATACGACAAATACCGTGACGGTACCCTTGTCTAATAGTGACTATAGCAAGTCTCTTTCTAATAGTACGAGTGAATCTGTGAAACAGTCAGCATCTACAAGTACGTCCGTGAGTACAGTAGTGTCAAGGAATGTTTCAAATTCACTAAAACAATCTCTCTCAGTGAGTGCCTCTTTGAGCACGGTCAAGTCTCGCAGTTTATCACAATCTTTGAGCACATCGGTACGAACCAGCCAGTCCGCTTCTACAAGTGCTTCCTTGAGTACAGTCAAGTCTCGTAGTTTATCACAATCTTTGAGCACATCGGTACGAACCAGCCAGTCCGTTTCCACAAGTGCGTCCTTGAGTACCGTTAAATCACAGAGTCTGTCTCAATCCTTGAGCGAGTCAGTCAAGACGAGTGTCTCTCGCAGTGAGTCCGCCTCAGCGAGTGCGTCCTTGAGTACCGAGAAGTCACAAAGTTTGTCCCAGTCCTTGAGCGAATCAGTCAAGACGAGTGTTTCTCGCAGTGAGTCCGCCTCAGCGAGTGCGTCTTTGAGTACCGTTAAGTCACAAAGCTTGTCTCAATCCTTGAGCGAATCAGTCAAGACCAGTGTCTCTCGCAGTGAGTCTGCGTCAACGAGTGCGTCCTTGAGTACCGAGAAGTCTCGTAGTTTATCACAGTTATTGAGCACATCGGTACGAACCAGCCAGTCCGCTTCCACAAGTGCGTCCTTAAGTACCGTTAAATCACAAAGCTTGTCTCAATCCTTGAGCGAATCAGTTAAGACCAGTGTTTCTCGCAGTGAATCCGCCTCAACGAGTGCGTCGTTGAGTGAGGTGAAGTCACAAAGCTTATCACAATCCTTGAGCGACTCAGTCAAGACCAGTGTCTCTCGCAGTGAGTCTGCGTCAACGAGTGCGTCTTTGAGTACCGAGAAGTCACAAAGCTTGTCTCAATCCTTGAGCGACTCAGTTAAGACCAGTGTTTCTCGCAGTGAATCTGCGTCAGCGAGTGAGTCTTTGAGTACCGAGAAGTCACAAAGCTTATCCCAGTCTTTGAGTGAGTCAGTTAAGACCAGTGTTTCTCGCAGTGAATCTGCCTCCACGAGTGCGTCCTTGAGTACCGAGAAGTCACAAAGCTTATCCCAGTCTTTGAGTGAGTCAGTCAAGACGAGTGTTTCTCGCAGTGAGTCCGCCTCCACGAGTGCGTCTTTGAGTACCGAGAAGTCACAAAGCTTGTCTCAATCCTTGAGCGATTCAGTCAAGACCAGTGTTTCTCGCAGTGAATCTGCCTCAACGAGTGCGTCCTTGAGTACATCGAAGTCACAAAGCTTGTCCCAGTCTTTGAGCGCATCGGTATCAGCTAGTCAGTCTGCTTCGAATTCCTTGAGTTCATCGTTGAGTGCATCGGTATCAGCTAGTCAGTTCGTGTCAAACTCGTTAAGTAGCTCCTTGAGTACTTCGGTTTCAACGAGCCAGTCCGTATCGAATTCTTTGAGTACCTCCTTGAGCTCATCGGTTTCAACGAGTCAGTCCGTGTCAAACTCGTTAAGTAGCTCCTTGAGTACTTCGGTTTCAACGAGCCAGTCCGTATCGAATTCTTTGAGTACCTCCTTGAGCTCATCGGTTTCAACGAGTCAGTCCGTATCGAACTCGTTAAGTTCATCATTGAGTTCTTCAGTTTCAACGAGTGAATCCGTATCGAATTCTTTGAGT
>ERZ507066.485-NODE-485-length-11941-cov-5.53904_pt1 | contig 11941 bp, 8 predicted proteins | sample MGYA00512866_ERZ507066 | MGnify/ENA metagenome assembly ERZ507066
TCTTCCGATCTGAAGGGTCTGTTTTGTTCCTCGTGAGGCGATGGTAGCACTGTTGGTTGCCGTGCGTGCGTTTTCTGTTGTATCTTTCATGGCTGTGTTTAGCAGTGAATGGTAAAGCTTTTACCAGCTGCGATTTGAGTGGTCAAACAGCTTTAACGAGTAGTGCTATTGATAGCGGTGAAAGATACAGCACGCGAATCACAATGAATCATTCTATTTATTCGTGGCGGAATTACCTTTCAGTGTTTTAATGACTAAACAGTAAAGCAATAATCGAAATACATAATGGTGAAGTCAAAGTGCTAAACAGCGTGCCATCGCGCGCAAAGCTCGTCCCTACATCATAGCGCGCTGCGTAATTGTAAACGTTTTGTCCTGTTGGCAGAGCAGCTAAAATAACGCAGCCATATAAGGTAGCGCCGCGGAAACCCATCAGATATGCCAAAACGAAAGCAATCAGAGGCATCACAATATTCTTCAGCACAGCAACAGTAGCAATAGCTGGAATATGCGCGCCTTTCTGCAGAGGTTTAGTTCCATACAAACTCATGCCGAAAGCCATCAAAATCAGCGGAACAGCAGAATTACCAATCATATTAATCGGATCAAAAATCCATTGCGGAACAATAAAATGCCCTGCCATAGCAGAAATCCAAGATATGGTAATACCTGCTAACGAACCAATCAGCAGTGGCTGATGCAGCGGCTGCGATGCAATGCGTTTGAAAGAAAACTTACCGCTGGTCTGAACGTCTAAAACAGTCAATGCAACAGGAGTAAACAGAGCCTGCTGCATAACCAAGATAGGAGCTACCAAAGCAGGGTTGCCAATAATATATGTGGCCACAGGCAATCCAATATTATTGGAATTTAAGTACAAAGAGTTGAGCACGCCAATCGTTGTTTCTGCTTTCCCCAGCTTAAAAAGCAAAGAGTTAATAAGAATAAAAATAAGTCCCACAGCTGCAGCAGAAGCAAAAGCAACAATAATCGTTGAATCAAAAATTTTATTTAAATGTTCTTTCGATAAAATAGCAAACATTAGGCACGGGCTAGAAACGAAAAAACTTATGCGGTTCAAAACGTATTGAGCCTGAGAACCGCCAATTTGCAGACGTGCCGCCACATATCCTGTGCCAATAACAATGCCAATAACCGCAAAACCCTGCAACGCACTCAATAATCCCATACTCACATAGTGCCACGATGTATGCTCTCAGGGTGCAGATAGTTTACGATATGAATTATGACTGCTCTAGACATCACGGAAAATGTAACGCAACTGGATCCAACACGCCTGCACGCGCTGTTCGAACGCATTATGCGCATCTACTCGGTTTCTGATGAAGAAAGCGCGCTCGCTGATGCTCTCGAAGAATATCTGCGCGGCTATGCGCATTTAGAGGTTCATCGCCATGAAGATACTGTGGTGGCTTCAACTCATTTTGGCAAGGCTGAGCGCGTGCTGCTGGTAGGTCATATAGACGTGGTGCCTGTTATCGATAACTTTCCGCCGCAAATATTGCAGCCAGGAGATGCGCGTATCCGTGAAGACGTTGCGCGAGATTATCCGCAGTCTCCAGTTATGTGGGGGCGTGGAGCTACCGATATGAAGGCGAGCGATGCAGTATTTGCGTATTTAGCGGGCGTTTTAGATAGCGCGGATAAGCTGCGTTGCGACGTGACTTATGTGTTTTATGACCATGAAGAAGTGCAGGCAGAGAAGAATGGTTTGGGTCATGTGCTGGCTGCGCATCCTGAGTGGGTGCAGGGAGATTTTGCGATTATTGGTGAGCCGACCAGCGGTCTTATTGAAGGCGGCTGCAACGGAACTATGCGTTTTGATGTGCTTACTCATGGAGTAGCCGCACATTCCGCGCGTGCATGGATGGGAGATAATGCGATTCATCATGCTGCTCGAGTGCTGACTTTGCTTAGCGAATATGAGCCGGCAACGATTAGTGTTGACGGTTTGGATTATCGCGAAGGATTAAACGCAACCATGATTGAGGGCGGAGAAGGAACGAATATTATTCCGCAACACTGCCGTGTGCATGTGAATTATCGTTTTGCTCCAGATAAGACGATACAGCAAGCAAAAGCTTTACTGATGGGAGAAGGCTGCGCGACTGCTAGTGGAGTAGGAGTAGGGCCGGTACGAGCTGACGGGGGACTTTTTGAAGGCTTTGATATTGATATGAAAGATGAATCAGCAGGCGCTCGCCCAGGTTTGCAGCATCCGCTCGTTCAGTCTTTGGTATCTTTAGTTCGTGACGCAACTGGCGAGCAGCCACGCGCGAAATTTGGCTGGACAGATGTGGCGCGTTTTAGTTCTTTGGGAATTCCTGCAGTAAATCTGGGTGCAGGAGATGCTCTGCTGGCTCATAAATCAGATGAACAAGTAGCTCTTGATGCTGTGACTGAGTATGCGCAACTTTTAGAGACGTGGCTCAGAGCAACTCCTGTGGTAAACTGAACTCGGTAACTCTGCGTAGTAACCACACACTATGCGTTGATCCCCTTGCCTAATAGGGATGAAAACATGAGGATTTGTAGGCAAGCGTTGGCGTCCGCATAGATATGACAGACTTTTAACCGTTTACGGTGCGCCGATGAAACGAAACGTTGCAAAACGTGTCATCTTATAGGTGAGCTGTAAACACGGAAAGCACAGCAGACGCAGCTGCTTGACTGGAGACACAAGTGTCTGAGCGTATGAATCAGGAACCACCTGTTCTGGGACGTCGCACTAATAAAGGATCGCGCCGTGTTGTGCGTGTTAGCGGTTCTCAGGATTCCCAAGTAACACAAATTTCGCATACTGTATCTTCTCAAGAGACATCAGCTCAATCTCAGGTGAACGCTAAGCCTGAAAGTGCTGATACTACTCAGCAGGTACAGGCAATAACGCAGGCAGACGGGCAGAGCGTACAGAATGCGGAGAATATGCCGAATGAGTGGGCTGGTGTGCAGACGGAAAAGCAATCGGATAAGCAGTCCAGCGACGGTTCTGAACCTGCAGATAGCGAGAAGAACCGCACATCTGCACAGCAGACATCAGCGGCATATACGCGCAGCGACAAAGCTCAACGCATTGCTAGCGAACTCTTTGTTGATAGAGGCATTATTGTTCCGGACGAAGTTGTTGTAGAAGAGTCTGCAACGCAGAAGAGTGCTCAGGAGAGCTCTCGCGATGTTTCTGAGCATAAGCCTTCGGGAAGCACCGAGACCGATTCTGAGGAATCCGCTGTTACTTCGCAAGTGGTGGCAGAAGAAAAGACTCAAGAGCGAGACGAAAATCCGCGCGTTCAGCGTTCACGCCCTCGCCGTCGTATCACAATGGAGGATCGCCCTACCAGTGCTACCAGTGCCAACAGCGCTAACCGTAGCAATAACAGTGCTAATCGCGCGAAAGCCGAGGAGCAGTTTAGCGCAGCTCAAGAACCAGATTCTGCACAAGATACACCAACAGCACGTTCTGAACGTGCTCGTGCAGCAGTAAGTCAGGCTTTAGAGTTCTCGTCATCCCAAACAAATCATGAGGATGCTCGTGCAGTCGAAGAATTCAGTGCTCCAACCAATCCGATGATGAGCCTGCTGTTCCAAGCTCCTGTTATTCCTGAAATAACGCGCTCATCGCGTAGCGATTATCGCGATGAAGAGCAGGACGAGAATACCTTGCATCGCAATCGCCGTCATCGTCGCGATAAGAATCATGAGAACGCAGATAATAACGATGTTCTCGATACTATTAGCGCTGCTTTAGATGAAACTGAACGTTCTCGTTCAAGCGCACAGAATAATCAGCATGAGGATGACGACAACGCGCGTTCTTCTCGCCGTCGTAACCGCAAAGATAAAAACGAACGTAACGAGCGCAACGAGCGTAACGAAGAAAACGGTTCCGCGGAATATGTTGACGAATTCGACACAGATTCGCGCTCTCGTCGCAATCGCCGTCTGAATGCTCAAGAGCGTCGAGCAGCAGCAGAAGTCGAGCTGATTGAAAGCGATTTGGAGCTCGATGAGATTGACTACGAGCCTATTGAAGGCGATATGCGCAATGATGATGAAGCGGAAAGCTTTGAAAGCTCTTCGCGCCGTCCTCGTCGCCGTAGCGCTATGCTTCAAGAAGCTGAGGAAGCGGATGAAGAGTTCACCACACGTCGTCGTCGCCGTCGTCGCCGTGGCTCGAAGAATGCGCAGGACGATGATAATCAGTCGTCTGATTCGTTGTCTTCTTCAGCAGACACAGGAGAAGATACGCGCGGTCGTTCCCGTAAGCAGCAGTATATTGATGAAATTACGGATGTTGCCGGTTCAACACGTTTGGAAGCGAAGCGTCAGCGTCGTCGCGATAATCGTCGCGACCGTAACCGTCAGGCAGCACTGATTACCGAGCAAGATTTCTTAGCTCGCCGTGAAGTAGTCAACCGTTTAATGGTTGTGCGCGAACGCGGAAGCCATACGCAGGTCTCCGTTATTGAAGACGATGTGCTGGTTGAACATTATATTTCCGATATTGCAGAAGTATCCGCTGTGGGCAATATTTACCAGGGACGCGTGCAAAACGTGCTACCAAGCATGGAAGCAGCCTTCGTAGATATTGGTCAGGCGCGCAACGGTGTGCTGTATGCAGGCGAAGTGAATTGGGATACCACACGTTTAGACGGTCAGCCTCGTCGTATGGAACACGCTTTCCAGTCAGGCGATCCTGTGCTCGTTCAGGTAACGAAAGATCCAATCGGACATAAAGGTGCACGCTTAACCAGCCAGATTACTCTTGCAGGTCGTTTCCTTGTGCTCGTGCCATCGGGAAGCATGACAGGAGTAAGCCGCAAACTTCCTGAACGCGAGCGTGCTCGTTTGAAGTCTATTGTGTCGAAAGTAGCTCCAGAAGAAGTGGGCGTTATTATTCGAACCGCTGCTGAAGGCGCTCCTGAAGAAGCTATTATTAAAGATTTCGAGCATCTGAAGAACCAGTGGGAGCATATTTCTGCTCAGTTAGAGGAACTGAAGAACTCCAAGAAACCGCATCTCCTGCAAGGCGAGCCAGACGTTGTTATTCGCGTGATTCGAGACATCTTTAACGATGACTTTAAGAAGCTTGTTGTTGAGGGCGAAGATGTATATAACCGCATTCATGAATATATTGAATCTGCTGCGCCTGATTTGCTTGACCGCGTAGAACGTTGGGACCCAGCAGAGCATCGAGGTAAAGACGTGTTTGACCGCTGGCAGATTGATAGCCAGTTGCGTAAGGGCATGGAGCGTCAGGTATATTTGCCGTCCGGCGGTTCTTTGGTTATTGACCGTACCGAAGCAATGACCACGATTGACGTGAATACAGGACGTTTTATTGGCAAGGGCAAGTCGCTGGAAGAGACAGTTACCCGATGCAATTTGGAAGCTGCTGAGGAAGTTGTGCGTCAGCTGCGTTTGCGCGATATTGGAGGCATGGTCATGATCGATTTCGTGGATATGGTGATGCCTGCTAACCGCGATCTTGTTTTGCGTCGATTGGTTGAGTGTTTGTCTCGAGACCGCACGAAACATCAGGTTGCTGAAGTAACCTCGCTGGGTTTGGTTCAGATGACACGAAAGCGCGTGGGACAAGGCTTGGTTGAAGCCTTCTCAGAGGAGTGCCCAACCTGTGGTGGTCGTGGCTTTATTTTGCATGACGAGCCAACTGTGTCCGCTCAGTATGATGATCCGTATGCAATGAAGGGTGGAGATCCTTTCGTAAAGACAAATAAGCATGCGGCTCACTCTGCACATGCTGCTCATATTGCTCATGGAAAGGTGAGCGAGACTGCTCAGCCACGCGAAGAACGCGCTGGAACGAGTGAAAAAGCTAAAAACTCTATGGCAGCAATTGCTGCAGCTTCGGCGAATACAAACAGTGGATACAGCGTTGCGGTGTCTTCTGGTGTGTCTTCTGCGGAGGCTTCAGAGGTGTCTTCTGGAGTGTCGGGCAATGCTGTGGTTTCTAATGCCCAGAGTGAAGGCGGTCAGCACAATAACAGTGCAGCAGATGGAGCTGAAAATCGTAGCGATGGTCGTAGTGATGATCGCAATGAAAGAGCGGACACGAGCGAAACGCCAAGCGTGGAAAACCGTGAAGCATCTACAACCTTGGCTTTGATTTCCGAAGACCTCAAGACCTTGCAAGAGTCACGTGGTTCTCGGGCGGGCAAAGAGCATAATCAGCATAATCAGGAAGTCGAGTAAAAGGCCGCTACCAAGCAATAATCGTGAAGATTTTGTTTGCAGCAACGAAACAGGGCGCGTAACCGTATTGCTCGTCCAAACTAGGCAGTAAAGTTACAAGTCCTGTGTGTTGCTCGACTTGACGGATGTCAAGCGATGCAATATATTAGATTGTTGGTGTCTTGTGAACACCTCGGGTTGGTATGCCCGGGAACAGTTTAGAAGATAAAACGAACGTTAAAGCTTTTAAGAGGCAAAGGTAAGAACATGTACGCTATTGTGAAAGCCGGCGGCCACCAGGAAAAGGTCGAGGTAGGCGACGAATTTACCGTCAACCGTCTTGATGCAAAGAAGGGCGATACCGTAGAGTTCCCTGTTGCACTCGTAGTTGATGGTTCCAAGGTTGTTCTCGCAGCTAAGGACTTGGCAAAGATGACTGTTAAGGCCGAAGTTGTAGACGACGAAGCTAAGGGTCCGAAGATTAGCATCCAGAAGTACAAGAACAAGACTGGTGTAGCACGCCGTAAGGGTCACCGCCAGAAGTTGACTGTTCTCAAGGTAACCTCCATCGCGTAACTCGCGGTGTAGAGGATTATAGCCGAGTCATTTTTCGAAAGGAATAAGTCATGGCACATAAGAAAGGTGCGGCAAGTACCCGCAACGGTCGCGATTCAAACCCACAATACCTGGGTGTGAAGAAGTTCGGCGGTGAAGCAGTAGTAGCAGGCAACATTATCGTTCGCCAGCGCGGTACTAAGTTCCATGCAGGCCAGAACGTTGGTCTTGGCAAGGATCACACTCTCTTTGCTCTCGTAGACGGCACCGTAAAGTTCGGTACCCGTCGCGATCGCAAGGTTGTAGACGTAATCTCCGAGTAAATTCGGACAGCTTGAAGCCGCGCCACTTGAGCGCGGCTTTTTGTGTATATAAGGCCTTTGTGGGGGTTCTGTTCACGGGGTGAGCCTGCTTGCAGGGTGCGGCTCTTAACGGGGGCTCTGAGTGAGGGGGGCTCTGAGTGAGAGTCTCTTCGCGGGGTGTGCTGCGCTAGAGGGTATCTCTCTTAATGAGGTATTTCTCTTAATAAGGCGTTCCGAGCGAACGAGGAATGTCTCTGCTCACGGAGTATCTCCGAGCGACGAGTTCTCTATTAATGGAGCGCTCCGAGCAGGGGTCTGTTGTAAAGGTATATAAGGATAAATCATGAGTGACTTCGTAGACCGCGTAACGGTTCATGTTAAAGGCGGCGATGGCGGTAATGGTGCTGCATCTATTCGACGCGAAAAATACAAGCCGCTAGCTGGCCCAGACGGTGGCGATGGTGGCGACGGCGGTAGCGTTATCGTTGTAGCGGATACTAACGCAACCTCATTGCTGGACTACCGTTATATGCCTCATCGCACAGCACCTAGTGGCACGATGGGTAAAGGCGATAACAAGGATGGTTCTCGCGGAGAGGACTTGATTTTGCCTGTTCCAGTAGGCACGGTTGTTTTTGGGGCTAGCTCGGTTACGGGTGCTAATGGAACTGGTGGAGCTGCTACTTCTGGTGCTGGTGGTGCTGGGGCTGCTGTTGCCAAAACGAACACCGTTATAAGCGCGGCAAAGCACAAGAACGAGGAGATTCTCGCTGACTTAAGTCACGCTGGAGATAGTTTTGTGGTGGCTCAAGGTGGCGCTGGTGGTTTAGGCAATCGCTCTTTAGCGAGCAAAAACCGTAAAGCTCCAGGCTTCGCCTTACTTGGCGAACCTGGTGAAGAGCGCGATATTATTTTGGAGCTGAAATCTATTGCAGATGTTGCGTTGGTAGGCTATCCAAGTGCGGGTAAATCTTCGCTGGTGTCCACGCTGTCGGCTGCGCGTCCAAAGATTGCTGATTACCCATTTACTACTTTGGTTCCTAATCTTGGCGTGGTCAATACGGGAGATAAGCGTTTTACTATTGCTGACGTTCCAGGACTTATTCCAGGCGCCGCACAAGGTAAGGGCTTAGGCTTGGAATTCCTACGTCATATTGAGCGCACGCAAGTTATCGCTCATGTGATTGATTGCGCAACGCTTGAACAAGACCGTGACCCTGTGTCTGATTATCATGCTTTAGAAAATGAGCTTGCTCAGTATGCTGAGCAGCTTGGCACTCCTTTAGGCGCTATTCCTATTGCCGAGCGTCCGCGAGTGATTATTTTGAACAAGGCTGATATTCCTGATGCTAAGGAATTAGCTGAGTTTGTGAAGCCTGATTTTGAGAAGATGGGACATAAGGTCTTTATTATTTCGACGGCTTCTCATGAAGGATTAAAGCAACTGACGTATGCGTTGAGTGATTTGGTGGAGAAGATGCGTGCGCGCGTTGCTGAGCGGATGGCAGCTGCGGAAGAAGAGCGCGTTGTTATTCGTCCTCTTGAACGCAAAGCACGTAATTCTAAGGCTGTAGGTTTGGGCTTTGACTTTGAGATTGAGCGTGAGCAGGATCGCGATGGCAACTTCTGGTTTACTGTTACCGGCTCGAAGCCTGAACGTTGGGTGCGTCAAACAAACTTTGATAACGAGGAAGCTGTGGGTTATTTGGCTGACCGCTTGGCTCGTTTGGGAGTGGAAGATGCTTTGCGTGCTAAAGGCGCTCGCGTAGGTGATGAAGTTCGCATTGGACGTGGCGAGAATGCTATGGCTTTTGATTGGGATCCAACTGTGCAAGCTGGTGCAGAAATGCTGGACGGAGACCCGCATGCTCAACGCGGTCATGATTTGCGTTTGGATGAGGTTCAAGGTCTTAACCGTCGTCGTACAAATGTGGAGCGTCGCCGTCGTTACCACGAGTGGATGGACGCCAAAACAGCTGTGCGTAACGCCATGATGGAAGAACGTAAAGCTGGACACTGGGCAGACCCGTCTCGCGTAGATGACCCTGAAGGTGCTCAGGACTTCTTGAAGCGTTTTGATGCTGATGGTGGTTCTGATGGTGCACGTGGTGAAGGAGCGCGTTTTAACGACGGCGCTGAAGGAGCACGCGCTGATGGTATGGAGAGTGTAGAGAGCGCAGAGTAAAGGCTCACGAATTTATGAATGAAGAACAAACACGCAGTCGCATTCTGCAAGCACAAACAATTGTGGTGAAGGTGGGCTCAAGTTCACTGACTTCGGCACAGGGCATGCTCGATGTCGATAAACTCAACCATTTAGTTACATCGCTAGCCTCCGCTGTTCAGTTGGGGGCGCGCGTTGTGCTTGTGTCGTCTGGTTCGGTGGCAGCTGGTTTGAAGCCACTCGGTTTTACTAGCCGTCCTGATGATTCAGTTTCTCGCCAAGCAGCTGCAGCCGTGGGGCAAGGATTGCTCATGGCGGAGTATGAGAAAGCCTTTGCGCGCTACGATATCCGTGTTGGACAGGTGCTCATGTCTGCCCAAGATACCATGCGTTCTGCGCGCTACCGCAATGTGCGCAACACGATGGAGCGTTTGCTTGAATTCGGCGTTGTTCCTATTGTGAATGAAAACGACACGTTGGTTACCAGTGAAGTGCGTTTTGGAGATAACGATCATTTAAGTGCGCTTGTAGCCAATATTGTGCGTGCTCAAGCTTTGATTCTGCTCTCCGACGTTGACGGACTCTACACTGCTCCTCCAAGTCAGCCGGGGGCGCGGCGCTTGACTTTTGTGCATAATGCTCTTGAAGAGATTGACGATTCGACGATTGCGGGGACGGGCTCGGCTGTGGGTACGGGCGGGATGGTGACCAAGGTGGATGCAGTGCGCATTGCCACCGCCTCCGGTATTCCATGCTTGCTTACGTCTGCAGCTAATGCAGCTCCTGCATTAATGGGCGATGCTGTGGGAACGGCGTTTGCGCCTATTCGCGCTCGCGAATCAGCTCGACGTCTATGGATTGGTTATGCTTCTCATCCTCAGGGAACTGTTGTGGTGGATGATGGTGCTGCTCGTGCCGTACAGACAGGAAAAACCTCGCTACTAGCTGTAGGAACCTTAGGTGCGGATGACGATTTTTCTGCTGGTGCTCCGGTGTGGGTAGAAGATACACATGGCAATAAAATTGCCCGCGGATTATGTGCTTTTGATTCGGATGATATTTCCTCGCTTGCTCGAAAAAATACTGAGCAGATTGAGAGATTCTTGGGAGCAGAATATGCTCGTCCCATTATTCATCGCGATGATTTGGTGTTAGTAAAGCCCACGCGCTAATGTGAAGGCATGGCACAGTTAAGCACACGCATTCATAATGTTGCACCATCAGCTACTTTAGAAGTCGATCTTAAAGCAAAAGCTCTTAAAGCAAGCGGTATCGATATTATTGGTTTCGGCGCTGGAGAACCTGATTTCCCAACGCCTGACTATATTGTGCGCACAGCAGTAGAAGCAGCGCAGGACTCAAAAAATCATCGTTATACTGCAACAGCAGGTTTACCAGAACTTCGCGAAGCAATTGCTCACAAAACCGCACGCGATAGCGGCTATGAGGTAGATCCTCAGCAGATAGTGGTAACTAACGGCGGCAAGCATGCGGTGTACGCGAGCTTCCAACTTATTCTTAACGAGGGGGACGAAGTAATCGTTCCTACTCCTTGCTGGGTATCTTACCCAGAAACAATCAAACTTGCTGGTGGCGTGCCTGTCGAGGTTTTTGCAGATGCTGAGCATACTTTCGAACCAAGTATCGAGCAAATCGAAGCAGCTACTACCGAACGTACTAAAGCTATCATCATTAATTCTCCAAACAACCCAACAGGTGCTGTATGGTCTGCAGATACTTTGCGCGCAATCGCGAAGTGGGCTATCGAGCACGATGTATGGGTTATTTCCGACGAAATTTATGAGCACATGACTTATGATGACGCCGAAACCGCGCGTATTGGTTCTCTTGTACCTGAGGTGCGTGATCGGTTGATTGTTCTGAACGGTGTTGCGAAAACTTATGCCATGACTGGTTGGCGCGTCGGCTGGCTTCTCGCTCCTGCTGAAGTGGCGAAAGCAGCAACGAAGTTACAGGGACATATGACGTCGAACGTGTCTAATGTTCCTCAGCGCGCTGCAGTGGCTGCTATTGCTGGCGATTTAAGTGCTGTAGCTGCTATGCGTGAGGCTTTCGATCGCCGTCGTCACGCCATCGTAAGCGCTCTTAATGAGTTGCCAGGTGTGAGTTGCGAGATGCCAAAGGGGGCTTTCTATGCTTTCGCTGATTTTACAGGTTTGCTCGGTAAACCGCTCGGTAAGAACGGAACGGTTTGTGAAAATACAGTGCAGCTTGCAGCCCTGATTTTAGATGAAGTACATGTAGCAGCTGTTCCTGGTGAAGGATTTAGCGCACCTGGATATATTCGTTTTTCCTACGCTTTGGCAGATGATGACTTAGCTGAGGGTATGCATCGTTTGAAAGAATGGCTCGCATAAGCCTTACTGCAGTGCGGTTAAAGTGCATAAGTCGAGACGGGCTTATGCACTTTTTCGTAGCTGTTGCGTTATGCGTGCGCCACGCCGAGAATATGGAGAAGATGTGCTGGTGGAGGAATTGAAAAATAAGTGATTAGACGAAATCGACATTCCACGGTAAACTGAACATTTGGCGGTAAAAACGCCATACGTCGTTACATAGTCGAGGGTACTTGTCACAATATAAAGGCAATCCCGAGGATTGTGTACGATGTTACCAGTACACCTAGGGGTCTGGCGCAATTGGTAGCGCAACGGTCTCCAAAACCGTAGGTTGTGGGTTCGAGTCCCGC
>ERZ507066.496-NODE-496-length-11754-cov-15.1279_pt1 | contig 11754 bp, 10 predicted proteins | sample MGYA00512866_ERZ507066 | MGnify/ENA metagenome assembly ERZ507066
ACTACGACATGGTCTTCTTTGGAGGTGGTCAAGACTACGAACAATCCATCGTTGCCAAAGATCTCCCCTCTAAACGTGATGCCATTGGTCAATTCATCCAAGATAATAAAGTAATCCTAGCCATCTGTGGTGGTTTCCAACTTCTTGGACAATATTACATCCAGGCTAACGGTGTCCGCATTGATGGTATCGGCGTCATGGGTCACTACACCCTTAATCAAGAAAATAACCGTTACATCGGTGATATCAAAATCCATAACGAAGAGTTTGATGAAACTTACTATGGTTTTGAAAATCACCAAGGACGCACCTTCCTTTCTGATGATGAAAAACCACTTGGAAAGGTGGTCTACGGTAATGGTAACAACAAGGAAGATGGTTCCGAGGGTGTTCACTACAAGAATGTTTATGGTAGCTACTTCCACGGCCCAATTCTTTCTCGTAATGCCAACCTCGCCTACCGACTGGTAACTACTGCTCTTCGTAACAAGTATGGCCAGGACATTTCACTGCCAAGTTATGATGACATTCTCTCAAGCGAGGTAGCTGAAGAGTATGCAGATACTAAATCAAAAGCAGAATTCGAAAAGTAAGTCTTCTACATAGCAAAATAGCGAAGCCGATTGGCTTCGCTATTTTCATGTTATCTCTATTTCCAAAGACGTCTTTTCTTCATTCTGTCTTCAATTTTACGATTATCTATCCTTAGAATAGCAATCATATCAAACAAGAGCCAGGTTCTTTTTGGATAGACAATATATTTTGGAGACCAGATTGGAGAGAATTTTTCCTTATAACGTTGGAGGCCACTGAAAGAGTAAAAACGCTGTGCAAAAACATAAACCAGATTGGCAACCTTTTCTTCTAAGAAACTATCTTCTTCAGTACCGACGTTGGCTAGGGGAGCCATTCCCATATCAAAGTACTGCTTGCCTTCTGCTTGGAAGTATTGGAAGAGTTTGACAAAGAGGTAGTCCATAATGCCTTCAGGTGCCTTTTCAAAGTCATATCGCATGAGGTCAATCGTGGCCACTCGTTTATTTTTGGTTGGCATGATATTGGCAAAGGCAACAATTTCGCCCTCTTCACTCTCAACAATGGCAATCGGCGCTTGTTGCAGATAGGCTTCATCGAAGAAACCAAGAGAGAAACCTTTCTCCTTACGACCGTTAAGCCAAACATCTGAGACAGCTCTCATTTCCTGCATTTGAGTCTCTGAAAATGGCGGTTGAAGCAATTTAAATTGGAAACCAGCTTTTTCCACGCGATTAGTCGGTTTACGGAATTTCTTACCATGCTTTCCTTCAACCGAAAACGTCGTCAAGTCAACCATAGCATTTTCCCCAAACTTCATAAAGTCAAATCCATAGTCATGAAGCATGAGGGTAATGCTTTCATCTGCCTCATAAAATAGGGCTTGCAGATTCCAATCAGATAAAGCGCTTAGAAAGGCTTCCCATGCTGGTCGATAATAATCTTCATTCCCAATCGGATTTCCCATAACCACGCACTTGTTACTGGTTTGAGCGAATTGGAAAACTACTTGGTCCTGTCCATCAACACGATACCAAAAGAGGTGTTTGTCATGTAGGTAAGCCAAAGCACTTTCTGATGCACCTCCATATTTTGACAAAAGAGCTGTAAAACGTTCATCATCCATTTTTTGACCGAAAGTCTTACGAGGTGCCAAAATTTTCAAGAGCCCCCAAACAATGGTTGCAATGATGACAGCTGCCAATAAAATATTAAACCAGATATGGATAAAATGTCCAAGAACATCACGGCTCTTCGGTGGCAAGAGATGAGACCAGAAGCCATTTCCCCCTAAAACAAGGAGAACCAAAATAGTAAAGGCAAGAAAGAGGAAATCTTTAGTCTTATCTTCCCAGCTATACACAAAATAACGATGGATCAATTTCTTTCTGATAATTAGCACAATCACCAAAGAAAGTGAAATCAAGAAGGTCATGGCCCAGGAAATGCCATTAAGATTGACATAAATCAAGGCTAAGACAAAGGTTAATAAAGAGGCAGGAAATGCTCCCTTAACCCGACGCTTAATGAGACGAGCCATGAAAATAAAGAGGGTTCCAAATAAAATACTTGGGAACTGCCAAATCAACTGTTCCTGAATTGGATCAAATCGGTTAATCAAATAGACATAAGCCAACCGATCTGGAATTAAAGCTGACAAAATCAAGAAGATTCCCAAAAAACGCAAGAGATAGACCAAGAAACGGTATAGGCTCCCTGCAAATACCCGTGAAGAAACCCTAAAGTACTTATCGTTAATACGTCCTCCCATGTGTTTGAAAAAGAAGACAACTCCCAATAAGAATGGAATGACATAGTAAGTCAAACGATAAAGTAAGAGCAAGCTAACCGCCATGGCATTACTAACACCCATGGATGTCAAACCAGTAATGACAATAAGATCAAAACTACCAATCCCTCCTGGAATCATTGAGAAAATACCAATGATAACAGCTAGCAGGTAGAGCGGAATCAGATTGTAAAGATGAACATGTAATCCCATCAAATAGGCGACACTGACAAAGCTCCCAAGAGCAGTTCCCCACTCAGCTGTAGAAGCCAAAAGAAGACTTAGCCTCGTTTTCAAAGGTACCTGCCCAAAATAGGCCAACTTTTCCCGACTGGAAATAAAGAAAATAAAGGGCAAATAAAGGAAAATCCCTAACAAAAGCAGCCAATACTTTCTTAAATCTGGACTCAGAGGAAGAAACCAAAAACTAACAAATACCAAGCCACTCAAGAGTGACAATCCCGACATAAAGTAAGGCAATAAACGTGACAGTGCTTTAATACCCGTCTTTTCCTGCCCATCCTCAGAATAGAAAGAATACCGTAAACCGACATCAACCAAACCAGCAAAACCAGCCAGGTTATTAATCGTATTAACCGCCCAACTCGTCTCTAAAATATAGGGTTTGGAATAATCCGTCTCTAACTCCTTATTCAGGATTAAATCATAAAACAACATGGGGAGTACGGCGACTAACCCAATTATAATCATGAGAATAAGGTGCCAAATAGACAAGCCTGACAGAGCCGATTCTAACGATTCTAATGTAATGGTTCGCTTCAACCGGACCAGTTCAATAACGACAAGAACCGTAATTGAGATAAAGAAGATGGATTTGATTGCTGTTTTTAAAGGTTGTAATCTCTCCAAAAGACTCTTCATGCCACCACCTCTTTTCGACTAATTCTCACTAAATCACGAATCATTTGATTAAAGACCTTGTATTTTCGTTGAGCTAAACGGTGTCCTTGCCGACGCTCAACATACAGCTTATGAATCGGAAAGAGTTCCGAAATCTCTTTGGAATGCCTAAAACTAATAACATCCCTTTGCCCCATAACCACCCAAACAGGATAGGGTGCCTTGTGTAATTGCTCCCTATCCAAGGGTAAATCATGCAACATGAGACCTGTTACTTTTGCCATAATATCCATTTTAGCTGAAAATGGCGATAAGGCCTTCAAACAAAGATATTGTAAATGAACCAAGAACCTAGAACGTCTGGTCAAGCCATTAAAGGTCATGTTACCCGCATTTAGTAAGAGACCCGCAATCCGGTCAGGAAAGCGACTAGCATAAACCATAGCTAGATTGGCCCCATCACTGTGACCAACAAACAAGGCCTTTTTGATATTTAAAAATTGCAAAATTTCCTCCAAATCGGCAGCCATCTGTTCAAAGGTCATCTTAACACTCTGACGACTGGATCTACCGTGATTACGACTATCAATAAAAATTAAGCGATAGTCTCGATATAGAATTCCTTGCTTAGCAAAGTAGTTTCCAGACAAATTATTGCCATGTAAAAAGACAATTGGAAAACCCTTACCAAGATCCCGATAATAGATGATTTGACCATCTTTAACTTTGAATTCCATAATATTACCTACCTTTTCACTACCGTATTCTTATACGATGATTAGTCTTATAAGGCATAAGGTCCGATACCATAAAACAAGGTGCTCAGACCCTCTCATTCCATTATAACACTTCCCTTAGGTAAGAGTCAGAATATTTGTGCATTTTCTGCAAAAAAGAAAAAGCCTTTTCAGGCTTCTATAAATAAAATCTTTTTGAGACTTCCCTTAAGTGAGTACGGACGTCAGCGACCTTCTTCGAAGTTCCATGACTAATTCTATAATGATTCAACCACTTTTCTCACAACAGGAAGTCTCGTCTAGCTTTCTTCGATTGTTTTACGAAGAAATTATTTGTATTTCTTGTATTCTATGCATGCATTAAATAACTACCACCTTCACCAAAATCAAATGTAAAATCAATTGCTGTATTCATATCTTCTGTATAAGAAGCAGTGGTTACTACGGTATTCTCTTCATTATCATATTTTGTTTTCTCAGAAATTTGATGATTTTGAGTATCTAAAATATAAAAATTTTTATAATCATGAAAATCAATTTCATATGCAAGATGGTTTTTATTATAATCATCTATATTTACTAAAGACACTTTTTGATTATTTGGGTAAATAATTAAATGGCACTATTCAAAAAGAAAAAGCCTTTTCAGGCTCCTCCTCTTATTGTTCGAAAGTTTGTTGGGCGATGAGTTTGTTATAGTTTTCTTCATCTTCTTGATTATCACGGACAACCTTAGATACTGTAAAGGAAGATGAAATCAAGCCAACACATCCCATGAGGTAGTAACCCTTAACCATCAAAGGCTCTTTAAGGGTATAGAGGCCTACCAACATCAAGATTACGAAGAAGGCAAATGATCCCCATGCCATCATGTTGAAAGATGTTGTGTTACGATACACTTTTTTCTTTACTTTGTTCATAAAGCTAGTCTCCTTTTATATACTAAGACCATTATACCAACAATGTAAGCCTTTCACAACTCAAAACATGAAAAGGCTCTCATATTTCCTTAACCTTCCAATTGTTCTGATAAGTCGCTCCACTCTTCCATCAGAGCCTCTTGATTGACTGATAACTCATCCAGCTCTTTCTGCAAGTCAGATAATTCCGCCACGTCATTGGTTTCAAGCATGGCAGCAGAGATTTCCTCCAAGCGTTCTTCAATGGTCTCTAGCTCGTTTTCAATTTGTTCAATGCGTCGGCTTAGTTTACGCATCTCTTTCTGATTGACTTTTTGAGCTTGATAATCATTAGCACCTGCCGAAGCTACTTGAACCTCTTCTTGTCCTTGATTTTCTTCCGCCTCAAGTCGTGCCAACTCTTCAAGCTCAGCCTTCTTCTCAAGATAATAATCATAATCCCCAAGATAAATGGTTGCCCCATCCTCAGAAATTTCCATCACTTTAGTGGCCACACGGTTGATAAAGTAACGGTCATGGCTGACAAAGAGAAGCGTTCCATCAAAGTCAATAAGGGCATTTTCCAAGACTTCCTTGCTATCAATGTCCAAGTGGTTGGTCGGTTCATCCAGAATCAGGAAGTTATTGTTTTCCATTGATAGTTTGGCTAGGAGCAGGCGAGCCTTCTCCCCACCAGAAAGCATGGAAACCGACTTTTTGACGTCATCACCTGAGAAGAGAAAAGCACCCAGACGGTTACGAATCTCAACTTCAGGAGTGGTTGCAAAATCATTCCACAACTCATCAAGGACAGTATTTGAGGGCGTCAAGGCAGATTGGGTTTGATCATAATAACCTACTTCAACATTGGCACCATAGGTCGACGTTCCCTTGATAAAAGGCAATTGCCCCACTACCGACTTGATAAAGGTCGTTTTGCCAATACCATTAGGCCCTACAATGGCAATGGCATCCATCTTCTTAACATCCAGAGAAATAGGCTCCGAAAGAATCTCATCATCGTAACCAATGGCAGCATCCCTAACTGTCAAGACCACATTCCCGGAGACCTTGTCCGCATGGAAAGTCATATTGGCTGACTTTTGGCCTTCTGTTGGCTTATCCAGTCTTTCCATTTTCTCAAGTTGTTTACGACGGGCCTGGGCACGCTTGGTTGTAGAGGCACGGACAATATTACGATTAACAAAGTCCTCCAGCTTAGCAATTTCTTTTTGTTGCTTTTCGAAGTTTTTGGCTTCAGTGGCCAACTTTTCAGCCTTGAGATCCATGAATGTTGAATAGTTTCCGACATAACGATCCAAGCTATGTTTGGTCAAATCTAGGGTTACTGTCGCTACCTTATCCAAAAAATAACGGTCGTGACTGACAATGATTAGAGCACCCTGATAATTAACTAGGTAATTCTCCAACCAGGCGATAGTTTCGATATCCAAGTGGTTAGTCGGTTCATCCAGTACCAAAAGTTCAGGCTTCTCTAGCAACATTTTAGCCAAGGCCAGGCGGGTATTCTGTCCTCCAGAAAGATCTGAAATAGGCATCTCCCACATGCTTTCATCAAACTTGAAACCATTGAGAATGGCTCTGATATCAGATTCGTAAGTAAAACCACCTCTTTGTCTGAAATCCTCGGAAAGGCGATCATAGTCGGTCATTAGCTTGTCCAAGTCTGCCCCAGTCAACTCAGCCATCTTCATTTCCATGTCACGCAGACGTTTTTCATCGGCACGAAGACTGGCAAAAACATTTAACATTTCAGCGTAAATGGTATTGCTAGACTCAAAACGACTATCCTGAGCCAGATAAGACAGGTTCAAATCACGTTTCGTATTAATCTCACCACTTGTCGGCGCTTCCTCTCCAACTAGGATTTTCAATAAGGTTGATTTCCCAGCACCGTTACGTCCAACAAGGGCAATACGATCTCGCTCATCCACCTGAATATTAATATTATCAAAGAGCACATCTCCTGAAAAAGAGCGCTCTATTTTGTTTCCTTGTAAAATAATCATAATGTTTTAATTATACCAAAAAAGCCAAGCTCTTGCTTAGGCTTCCTTACTTTCTTTCAAGATGCTTGCTACCTTAGTATTTATCAAATCGATAGCAACAGTATTTGTGACACCTTCAGGAATGACCACATCCGCATAACGTTTCGTAGGCTCGATAAACTGGTGGTACATGGGTTTTACAACACTGATATATTGCTCAATAATACTATCCAAGCTACGACCACGTTCTTCCATATCACGCTTGATACGGCGAATAATACGAATGTCATCATCAGTATCTACAAAGAGCTTGATATCCATCAAATCACGCAAGCGTTTATCCTCAAGTACTAGAATCCCTTCAACGATGAAAACATCCTGAGGCTCCTGACGATAAGTCTTGGCACTACGAGTGTGTTGCGTATAATCATAAATCGGAATATCCACCGGACGCCCAGCAATCAACTCATTGATATGTTCAATCATGAGATCTGTATCAAAGGCAAAGGGATGGTCATAGTTAGTTGACACACGCTCCTCAAAAGTCAAATGAGACTGATCCTTATAGTACGAGTCATGTTCAATCATGGCAATTTTTTCATCTGGAAAATTGGATAAAATGGCACGAGAAACACTGGTCTTACCACCACCAGAGCCACCCGTAACCCCAATAATAATCGGTTTTTTAGGCATGGTAAATTCCTATCTAATATAGTCTTTCTTATCTATTCTACACTAAATCATGATATAATAAAAGCAAATCCATATAGAAAATGAGACTTTTATGTTTACAAACTTTCCTGAACAATGGCAAGACCTCCTTAAAGAAAAAGGAATCACAACAGAAACTGCCATTCAAAAAGAACTCTTTGCACCAATTACAGAAGGGGACAATGTTTTGGGTATCAGCCCAACTGGAACAGGTAAGACTCTGGCCTACCTCCTCCCACTTCTCCTTTCTCTAAAGCCAAAAAAAGCTCAGCAATTGCTTATCCTAGCACCCAATTCTGAGCTTGCTGGACAAATTTTTGATGTGACCAAACAATGGGCTGAGCCACTAGGGATTACTGCTCAACTCTTCCTTTCTGGCTCTAGCCAAAAACGCCAGATTGAACGTCTGAAGAAAGGACCAGAAATTCTTATCGGAACCCCTGGTCGTGTCTTCGAACTGATTAAACTCAAAAAAATCAAGATGATGAACGTCAACACCATCATCCTTGATGAATTTGATGAGCTTCTTAGTGATAGCCAATACCATTTCGTAACAAAAATCAGCCACCATGTCCCTCGTGACCATCAAATGATCTACATTTCAGCGACTAACAAAATTGACGATCAAGATCTTGTGGAAAATACTATTGTTTATGACTTATCTGACCAAAAACTTGACACCATTAAACATTATTATATCAGTGTTGATAAACGTCACCGTGTCGAACTTCTTCGTAAGTTCTCCAATATTCCTGACTTCCGTGGTCTTGTATTTTTCAACAGTCTTTCTGACCTTGGCGCTACCGAAGAGCGCCTTCAATTTAATGGGGCTTCAGCAGTATCACTTGCCAGTGATATTAATGTCAAATTCCGTAAAGTTATCTTGGAAAAATTCAAAAATCATGAGATTTCACTTTTACTAGGAACTGATTTATTGGCACGAGGAATCGATATTGAAAAGCTTGAAGTGGTCATCAACTTCGATATTCCTCGAAATCGGGAAGCCTACACTCACCGTGCAGGACGTACTGGTCGTATGGGAAATGAAGGTAGTGTCATCAGCTTAGTAACCCATCCAGAAGATCTCAAAAAACTTAAAAAATTCGCCAAAGTTTCAGAACTGGTTCTGAAAAACCAAGAACTTCACGAAAAATAAGGCATGACAAAAGCACTTCAGTTCAAACGCTGAAGCGCTTTTAGCATATACAAATTAGGCTTTTTTACCAAAGTCCTCAATCATTTGTTCCATTTCTTCACGACTAGGTGTTGTCAACATGTAGAGGTAATCACCTTGCAACTCTGCAAAGGCAGCAGGCATGATTTTCTTAACCTTAAGTTGATCACGGTATTTGTCGAAGAGTTCTTCTTCTGAATAAGCGTAGTGAGAATTTGCACGACGTGATGTTGCCAAGCAGTAAAGTGGTTCAAAGTGAGATGCTGGGAAAGGCTCCCCAACAACGACATCCGCATAACCCTTGTACAAATCAATAGAATGAGCATAGTTATAAACATCAATAGTGAAACCACCGGCAGGGCGATTATTATACTCAATTGCAATATAATCATCACCTTCACGGAAGAATTCAATATGGAAGAAACGTTCCTTCATACCAAATTCTTTGATAATAGCTTCACCATACTGACGTAACTTAGGATCCATATCCTTAAGAACGTAGTAAGAATTATCCATCTTGTAAATCATCAAGTCAAGTGGAGTGTGGGCATAATCGAAAGTTGTTGAGAAAACAATATTACCATCATGGTCAATCAAACCATCGAAAGTACAGATTTCACTTGAAGTTACAAATTTTTCAAAGAAATAAACTGTTTCATGATCCCACTCAGCCTTGAAATGATTGATATCGTCCCCAGTTTCAAGTTTGAATGTTGCAGCTGCACCGACACCGTTGTCTGGTTTAGCAATCATTGGAAGTCCGATTTCGGCTACAGCCTTATCCACATCCGCATCTGTCTTAACCACATCACCTGGTACAACTGGGACACCAGCCTTTTGGAAAAGCTTTTTCATTTCAGATTTGTATTTTGTCTTCTTGAGGTCCTCCGGCTTAGCACCAAATACATTAAACTGTTCACGAAGGGCTGCGTCCAATTCCAACCAGTATTCATTATGTGATTCGATACGATCGATTGGTCCATGTTTATAGAAGAGAAAGGCAACTGCACGTTTCACTTCATCCAAATTTTCCAAATTATCCACTCGGAAGTATTCAGTCAACGCATCTTTCAAAGGCTGATCCAATTGTTCATAAGGCTCTTGACCAATACCGAGAACAGTGATTCCCTTATTAGCAAGTTCAACAGTAAACTGTTGGAAGTTTTGTGGATAGTAAGGTGAAATAACAATATAATTCATTTCTGATTCCTCTTTTTTAGTTACTCAGTAGATAAGAAAATTATAGGTTCATGTTGTCAAGGAAATATGGCATCTGTTTACGCCACCATTCCCAATCGTGGGCTACATCGTATCCCCACTCAGAGAACCAAGCTGGAATATTCTTTTGTTCAAAAGCTTCCTTAAGTTTGTAATAAGAAGGAAGACCATCTTGTTCCCAAGCACCAAGACCTGTACACACAACAATTTCAGATTGACGATAACGATCGATAAACCAACCATCATTTTGATTCCAAATATAATCTGATGGTGAGTTTTGGTAAATAGCCTCATCTCCTCCGTATTCACCAACAAAGAAACGTGCATCATAAACACCGCTAAGGGCTACTACTTTATTGAAAACATCTGGGTGTTGCAAGAAGAAATTAAGCGCATGGTAAGCACCCATTGAACAACCAGTTGTCATCATAGGATCAAACCAACCAGTCTTGTGTTTGATGAATGGAATGGCTTCTTGAATCACATAACGTTCATAAGCACGATGCATTTCTGCACGATCGTGTGGATTTTTCCAATCGCAAAGCCAGCTCTCACTGTCTACACTTGAAAGTGTAAAGAATTGCACACGCCCTTCTTCAATGAAGCGTTCACAAGCATTAATCATACCAAAATCATAGTATTCATTGTGACTTCCACCTGATGAAGCAAAAACTACCACAGGGATACCTGCGTGCCCATAACGATTAAGATACATTTCACGGTTCAATTGGCCACTCCAGTGGCTAAGATGTTCGATATTCATAGTTTAAATCCTTTTCCTAAATTGCTATTAAATAGTTATGACATTAAAGACTAGTCCCACTTCTCAGCGAAAAAGCGTAAACAGTCTGGTAAATTCTCAGCCCATGCCTCTTCATTATGTTCAGCACCGGATTGAATGTGAATTTTGATATTCTCCAAGTCAACACCACGGGCAATCAAATCATGATAATAACTCAGTGACGAATCAATATAAGCCTGCTTAATATTACCAGCCATCAAGGTCTTGTCCGTATCGTCAGCCTCCTCTGTCCCTACATAAATATAAACACGCTGATCAGAATCTAATTTTTGACGATCCATATAACGGTCAAAAGCATCTTGATGCAACCAGTTAGCTGAAGAAAATACACCTAGACACCCAATCTGGTCCTTATAATCAAGGCCCATAAACTGAGTGATGTTACCACCAAGTGAAGAACCAATCATGGCAGTGTGCTGGCGGTCTGAAAGAGTACGGTACTCTTTATCAATGAAAGGCTTCACCACATCCATGACAAACTCTGCATACTCAACTCCCTTTCCTCCAAATTGAACACCAGGAATATTAGATTCTTGATACTTCCATGCAGAATACTCATTCATACGATTTGGACCATCATTATCAATAGCCACTACAATCATACGAGAAATATCCGGATTACGCTTGAGAGTCGGAATAATTTTCCAAGAATAACCTGAAAATGCTTCCTTACTATAAAGAACATTCTGACCATCATGAAAATACACAACAGGGTAAGAACGATCTGTATCTGTTTCATAATTTTTGGGGAGAAGAACACGCACTCGTCGAAGTTTAGCAGTATATGGTACTTCCAACTCATGCGTTTTCATCACCAAGTAAAAATAAGATTTATTCATTATCAGAAAACTCACTCTATTCAAAATTTGACTCTATTATACCATATTTTTACAGAAAAAGAGCCTTATTACTAAGGCCCTCTTGACTTTTTTGGCTCTATAATTTCTGTAGTGGGTAAAATCACTATAGAGATTATAGAGCTTTTTGAATGCAGACAAAAAGTCCCATAAGAACTATAAT
>ERZ507066.503-NODE-503-length-11682-cov-5.102_pt1 | contig 11682 bp, 14 predicted proteins | sample MGYA00512866_ERZ507066 | MGnify/ENA metagenome assembly ERZ507066
GTGTGCTCTTCCGATCTACCTTCAGCCAGGGCAGCAATTACCTCAAATGGGGATTGGGCCTTTTAGGCGTAGGCACTGCGATTTCGCTTTGCACCTATATCTTCACACCGCAGCATTCCATTTATTTCGGCATCTTTACCTTCCTTGGTCTTGCATATCTGGTAGTACAGCCCATTCATTGGTGGCTGCAGAAGTCTCCCGGTTCCTGCGGTTGGCTGTTATCTGCAATAGCCTATGATTTGACAAGGCATCTTACCGATGGCGTGATCATCTGGCAGGGTAAGATAATTGGACATCTGCCGTCCTTCCTGTACGGTGACTGGAACGTATGGCTGGGGCTGCCCGGTGCAGATTTTGTCTCGCTGGAGTATGTGCCTTTCCTGCCTAACATCTTCTTATTCTTGTGCGGCCTCTACCTGTTCCAGTTTATGTCCGAACATGAAAAAGGACAAGCTTATCTGAAGAAGCTGAGCTAACTTAAAAAGCCTTTCTTTAAAAGTCAATTTGCATAGAAAATCTCGTGGTTATCAAGTTTGTCTGCATATGGTGTTATCCCTCTACTTATTTCTTCTTAACCTTTAACACCCCTTGCTTTTAGCCAATGTCCCAACAAAGCTAATGTCCCCGGACTCATAATTAACGAGAGAGAAAGAAGAAAATCCTCCGCAGCTGGCGAGCTGTCGGAGGATTTTTCTTTATGGCTGATTCAGTTTAAAGCTGTCTAAGGAATAAATTGCCTGGGGCAGATAGTTATCTGCCTGCAGCGCAGGCATTACGTAAAGCAGCTGGTAGGTTTTGCCGTTCTGCTGAGCTTCCGCGGTCAAAAGCAGCTTGTTGCCGTGATAGTCATTGTGGGCACTCAGGCGGCAGGTCCATATTAACTGATTACCATGCTGCCATTGCCAGTATACTTTGGCATTTTCATAGACAGGCAGAGCTTCTGTTGCCTTAAAGCTTGCAGTATCCGCAGGGTCAAGCACGGTTGTTGCCAGCATCAGAGTGTTGCCTGCAGTGCGCACAAGCATAGCTCCTTCGGCTTGCGGCAGGCCTGCCAGCGGATTTTCACCGAAGGCCTTGGGAACAGCCATAATATAGCCGCCGGCTTCACTGCTGACGCTAGTGAAATCGCTTGCCTGCGGTGTACGCATGAACTGCCTGGGCAGAGGAGGCTTGCCTACCAGATTCAGCTTTGGTTTAGGCTTGGGCTTATCTGCAGGTGGCACAGGCTCATTGCTGATAACAGGCGGTTTAGCTGCAGTATTTGCAGCAGCTGGTGTTGTTGGCACTTCTGCCATAGGTGCTTTTGCTTCATTCACTGTCATGGGCGCTTCGGCTGCTGTTTCTTCCTGCTTTGGCGTTGCCGGTACAGTAGGAGCAGTGCTTACGATGTTATTGTCTGCAGCGTGTTCCTCTGCTTGGGAAGTGTCAATACTGCTTTCGGCTTCCGTAGGCTCAGCCTGTTTGGTTGTATTATTGGAAACTATGGCCGGTTTCTGTTGATAATCCTGCCACATCTCTTCAGATGTGGCCGCGAAGCTGCTGCCTGCAAGGCTGAGCAGCAAAGAGCAGATTAAGGCTGTGCGCCTCATAATTTATCGCAGACTTCGTTGATGGCTGCTTCGTCTACACGCATAGCGGCGATGGTTTTTTCCATCAGCTCGTCCAAAGGCCAGCCCAGGATATCGGCACCTTGTTTGATTACATCGCGGCTGCAGCCGGCTGCAAAGTGTTTATCCTTAAATTTTTTCTTCAGGGATTTCAGCTCCATGTCCTGTACGCTTTTGGAAGGACGCATCAGGGCAGCGGCACCGATTAAGCCGGAAAGCTCATCGATAGCGAAAAGCACCTTTTCCATCTGATGCTCAGGTTCGATGTTAGCGGCAGTCAGGCCCCAACCGTGGCTGGCAGTGGAACGGATAATGCTTTCGTCCACGCCGTGCTCGCGCATCAGCTCCTGAGATTTTACGCAGTGTTCCTCGGGATACAGCTCAAAATCCAAGTCATGCAGCAGGCCTACGATGCCCCAGTATTCCTCCTGGTCTGCATAGCCAAGCTCCTTGGCAAAGTAACGCATAATGCCTTCTACAGTAAGCGCATGACGTAAATGAAAGGATTCCTTGTTATATTGACGTAATAAATTCCAGGCTTCTTCTCTGTTCATATTATTGTCCTCCTAATGCTTTGTTGTTTTTCTATAAAATGCGGGTGCTTGGCTCGCTTTTAAATATTTTCAGCCTGCGGATGCTTGGCACGGTAATCATTAATCATATCGTGCAGCGTAGTGTGGTCAACTACGCCGTCAATGGCCTGCTGAATTTTTTTGTACAGACCGATGGTGATACAGGAATCAAACTGATCGCAGGGTGTTTTGCAATCCAGGCAGGATACGGGAGCCAGACTGCCCTCGACTGTGCGCAGAATTTCACCGACAGTGTATTCATCAGGCGTGCGCGCCAGACGATAGCCTCCCTGAGCGCCGCGGGCACTTTGGACAAAGCCTGCTTTACTCAGCTGGTGAATAATTTGCTCTAAGTATTTATCGGAAATATTTTGCCGTTGGGCAACTGTTTTTAATGGTATATAGCTACCGGTGTGGTTGATTGCTAAATCGAGCATCAATCGCAGGGCATAACGTCCCTTGGTAGAAATTTTCATTACGGTCACAACCTTTCTAATGACTATATTCTACTATGAATTTAGTAGGAATTCAATAATGATTATCATATCTGTGTTATGCGGGCATAAATTAATGATTCTGCACACGGAGTATGAAAATGCTAGTGCCATTTTATTGCTTTTGTGTTAAAATACCCTTATACAACTATTTTTGGAGGAAGTAAGATGGAAAAAAATAAATTAGATAAAACCTTTAAGCATTATCTGGGAATTTTTACCGAGGATAAGGAACTGGGCAAGATTTTGAACAAGGTATCCTTCCAGGAATTATTCAATCCTAAGTTTTTGCAGGAAAACAGCAAATTTACTTCTATGGATGATATGATCTGGCGCAGCGGTTTTGGCATTATGAACCTGATGGAAGTAGAAAATGTTAATCAGGATAAGTGGAATGAGTATATTGCCAAAAATACCGAATGTGAAACTTGGCACGATTTTGGCAAGGTAGCAATGATTGACTGGATGAAAAACAAACTGGAAGAAGTAAAAAAATCCAAAAACTAAAATCTTCGTTGCCGGAGCTGAATGCTTCGGCAATTTTTGTCTTATGAGGGGAATGAACAATGGAAATAGTTTTACATGCATTAAATGGTGTGCTGACCATCATGCTGATGATTGCTGTCGGCTTTTATTTAGAGCGCAGGGGCTGGTTCAGCGAGGAAAGTGTGGCGCTCATTTCGCGGCTTGTGAATTATGTTTGCCTGCCAACGTATATGTTGACCAATATTTTAGGACAGTTTAAGCATGACCAGCTTATCACGCTTTCACATGGCCTGATTGTACCGGTTATTTCGATGCTTGCGGGCTATTTTATCAGCAGGCTGCTCGGACGTCTGATAGGTGTTCCGTGGGAGCACAGAGGAATTTTTTCTATCTGCGTCAGCTTTTCCAACACAATTTTTATCGGCCTGCCGTTAGGTATAGCCTTGTTCGGTGATGCCGGCGCTCCTTATATTATGATTTACTACATGGTGAACACAACGCTTTTCTGGACTATCGGCTTTCATGATTTGGCAAGCAGCAATGGCGTAACCATGCCGCTTTTCAGCCGTAAGACATTGAAAAGCATTATGTCGCCGCCGCTTATGGGCTTTATGCTGGGCGTAGTGATGGTACTGCTGGAATGGAATCTGCCTGAGCCGGTGTTCAAGTCCTTTCATTATCTGGGAAGCATGACTACGCCGCTGGCGATGCTGTTTATCGGTATTGCTATGAGCAAAACCCGTTGGGAAGAGATTGCTGTAGGCAAGGAGCTGGTATTTGCCATGCTGGGACGCTATTTGATTTGTCCCTGGATAGTTTTCCTTATTCTGCCGTTTTTCCATCTGGAGCCGATGATGGAAAAGGTGTTTGTGATTATGGCGGCGATGCCGGCGATGACTAATACAGCGATTGTAGCTAAAGGCTACGGCGGCGATTATAAATATGCCGCTATGCTGACTGCGGTAAGTACGGTGCTGGCAGTTTTTGCCATACCGTTTTATATGTGGCTGGTACACTAAAAAGATTTACTGTTATAAATGTCGCTGTTTGTGATAAAATAAGCGTAGAGTAGTTTAACATATAAATGTTGCAAATGAGGAGGACTGAATTATGGAGTATAACAAGCTGTCTAATGAAATAATTGCCAAGCTGCAGGCTTTGGTCGGCGTGCAGAATGTTGTGACTGATGCAGGGCAGATGGAAATATATGCTCATGATGAAGTAACTGACCCGGCCTATCATCATATGCCTGAGGCTGTTGTGTTTGCGGAAAATACACAGCAGGTGGCAGCCGTGGTCAAGCTGGCTAATGAATATCACTTCCCGGTTGTACCCCGCGGCGCAGGTACAGGTCTTGCCTGCGGTGCAGTGCCGATTTACGGCGGTGTAGTGCTTTCGCTCGAAAAGATGAATAAAATTATCGAGGTTAATGCTGATGCTATGTATGCGGTTGTAGAGCCGGGTGTGCGTACCTCAGACCTGCAGGCTGCGGCTGCGGCCAAGGGAGCCTTTTATGCAGGCGACCCCTGCAGCGGTGATTCCTGCTTTATCGGTGGCAATGTGGCAACCAATGCCGGTGGCAATCGCGCGGTTAAATACGGTACTACGCGTCATCAGGTATATGCCGTTGAGGTGGTTAATCCTACCGGCAAAATTGTGCAGCTGGGAGCGCGCCTGCAAAAGCAGACTACAGGCTATTGCCTGGAGCAGTTGATAATCGGCAGCGAGGGTACGTTGGGTATTATCACGCAGATTACCGTAAAGTTGCTGCCGCTGCCAAAGTACAGCATGGATTTGCTGGCGGTTTTTGAATCCCCTGAGGATGCTATCGGCACGGTCAACAAGCTGATTATGGCCGGTATTATGCCTACCTGCGTAGAATACATGGATAATATTACTATAAAATCCGTAGAGCGTTATCTCGGTACAACGCTGCAGGGCAGTGACAAGGGCAATTATCTTATCGTAGAAGTGGAAGGCACTAGTGAGGATGACCTTGATGAAAAGGCCTGCACGATGGACGAAATCTGTTCGGAAAACGGCGCCGGCGATGTGCTGGTAGCGGAGCACGATAAAATCTGGCAGGCACGCAAGGCCTTCGCCGAAGCAGTGCGCGCGGAAAGCCTGATTGTCTGCAAGGAGGACGTTGTCTGCCCGGTAGATCATGAGCCTGCGCTGCTTGCAGAAATCCTACGTCTGGCCGATAAATATCAGCTGGTAACACGCATTGCCAGTCATGCCGGTGACGGTAATATCCATCTGAATATCCTGAAGCAGGAGCAGGAGGATTATGCGGACTGGGATGCCAGAGTCAAAGCCAACCAGCAGGAGCTGTACCGCTTTATTTACGCACACGGCGGTCGCTTGAGCGGTGAGCATGGCATTGGTTATAAACGCAAACAGCTGATGGAGGAATTCACTAATCCGGATGAGCTGGAAATGATGCGGGCGATTAAAAAAGCCCTGGATCCCAATAATATCCTGAATCCGGGCAAAATTTTCGATATAGAGTAGCATATATTAAGTAAAAGGGCATTGCCGAGAGGTGATGCCTTTTTTGCTGCGTTGATTTTTATATATGACGCATAAACAATATTGATATTTGGAGATATGTTCGCAAAGAATCGACAATTAACAAACAAAAATTCATAAAAGTGTTGACAAAGTTCGTGTGGCACACTATAATATAAGCAAACAGAGATTTACTAGGTGGTGATAGATATGAAAAAGTTTTTAAGTATTATCTGCTGTGCTTGCTTCCTTTATGCCGGATATAGTGCTGTGTTTGCTGATGAACCTGTTTATAAGGAATATACGGTGACTGTCGCTGAGGGCGAAACACTGTGGGAAATTGCCGGTCGTCATACAGAAGCGCGTGAGGATGTGCGTGAGGTTATTTTCCGCATTGAACAGGCGAACAAGCTTAACTCCAAACATATTTATCCCGGTCAGGTTTTGAAGGTGCCTTTGCGCGTTCATGATGACGGACTGATGGTAGCGGAAAGATAGATGAGAATATAATAAAAGATAGAAATAATAGAGGCTGTTGTATCTGCAGGGTGGTACAACAGCCTTTGGTACTTTATAATCTAGATTGTGATGCTCTTGATAACCTTTAGGGATGCTCTTCGGTTATAGGGAAATATAAATTCCGGGCAGTAACAATCTCGTTACTTTAATTTCACAGAATACTTGCAAGGCTTTTGACGCTGCTTGTCGAATATAATAAGTATTCTAGGAGGTATGCGTTATGAGAAATAAAAAATGGATTGCGGCAGCACTTGTGTGCGGTTTTGTTTTAGGTAACAGTATGCCTGCAGCGCAGGCCGGTATTTTGGATAAGGTTCTCAAGGGCGGCGTTATCGGTTATGCTGTAGATGCTACCGCTCCGGCGTTGAATAACGCAATTAACTCTGTAACGGCTAAGTACGGTGTAAGCTCGACGGATGCTACGAAGGTAGTACCTGTTATTTCTGTCGGTGACGGCAGCCGTGCCGGTGCGGCGCAGGTTTCCGGCCCGCAATCTAAGGTTGATCAGGTGAAGGCGGCGCTGATGATTGAGCAGACGCTTTTGGGTGTGCGCTGCAAGGTGCTGATTCCGGTAGACAATGTGTCCTATCAAAATGTTAACCGTGTACAGGGCGTGGGCGTGAGCGCTTCGCTGGACGTAAAGATTTAAGAAGAGTGAATTTGGGATAAAAAGTTGCTGGGACATAACTCAGCCTTAAATAGAAAAACCGGTGGAAACTTACCTGACGGTAAACCTCCACCGGTTTTTTAGTACATAAAGCATATAACAAGCTTTTCTGTTAGGCTTAAATAATCGGCGACACGTTCAATGCCATCGGGCCGTGTTTACCGCGTGAAAGATGATAGGAAACCCGCTGGCCTTCCTGCAGACAGCGATAGCCGTCGGAACGGATGGCTGAAAAATGCACGAAAACCTCCTGACCGTTGCGTGCTTCTATAAATCCGTAGCCTTTGTTATTATTAAACCATTTTACTGTACCAATACTGAGCATAAATTAGCACCTTCTTTGATAAATATTATACTAACAGCTGTTGTAATGGATTATAACATACAATCTTGCAGAAAACAAGAAAAATTCAGAAAATTAAAACGAAATAATTAGAGTAAGAAAAAATCTTACTCTAAGATGCTCCATTTGTCGAAAATATGCAGCTTGTTGCTGTAAAGCTGTATCCAGCGGCCGACGAGGATGGCTGCGGCAATCGTGCCTACGCCTACGCCGCGCATAGCACCGAAGTGCATAAAGGAAATTGCCAGGCTGATAGCAACGAGTGTGCAGTCAAAGCAGTTTTTGATGATGCTGAATTTAATTTTGCTGACGAAGGCGATAACTAGGACGATGCCCTCACCGGCGGCAACAAAAATTTTGGCGCGGATGCAGAGAAAAACGCCGAAGGCAAGGATGGTGGTGCTAAGGATGCAGTCAAACCATTGCCAGAACAGTGTGTCCGGGTTTACCCAGCTCAACAGGTTCATCGAAAAATCTATGCAGTAGCCGAAGGCGAGCAGTGTTATAAGCTGGCCCAACAGCTCACGCCAGTAAATTTGCCGCAGCAGGATGGGCTGGGCGATGATAAAAAGCAGATTTAGGACTATAGTTATTTTACCGATGCTCCAGGGTGTAAACATACTCAGAACCCATGGTACACTGGAAATGGGTGATGTGCCTAAATCAGCCTTGCAGGAAAGAGCAATGCCGATGGTCATGGTAAAGATGCCGACGAGAAACATACAGCAGCGCTGCGGAAAATATTGCTTGTGCAAGCTAAGAACCCCTTTGAAAAAATAAAAGACGCCTATGTACGGTAGTCATTACTGTACAAGAACGTTATATATATTATACCATTTTTGTATGAAATACACAATACGGCTTGTCGGCAGGCGTAAAGCCTTTGCTTTTCAGCGGTTGATGTAGTACAATAATATATTGAAGAAATATATCCATAAAGGAGGATACTCTGTGATTCGTAAAACATCTGCCATGGTTGAGGCCGGTATTTTAGCTGCCGTTGCTATCGTTATGGCTTTGATAAGTATGTATGTGCCTGTGCTGGGTGCTTTTGTTAATTTCGTCTGGCCCTTACCGATAGTTATCTGCGGCTGCCGTCACGGATTGAAATGGAGCATTATGACATTGCTGGTTGCTACCGTGATTATTGCGATGATTATCAGCCCGATTAATGCCTTTTTCCTGGCGGCTATTTTTGGCCTTTTGGGACTGATTTTAGGCGAGTGTATGCGACGCCATCTGCCGCCGATGAAAATGATGCTTTACGGCAGTGTCGGCGCTGTAATTGCGCTGGTGCTGAATATTGTGCTGAGCTTCTGGGTACTGGGTATTGACCCGATTGAGATGATGTTCAGCTCCTTCCACCAAAGCTTGGAGCAGCTGACGGTTTATTATCGTGAGCACGGCATGAGCGAGGCCGATATCAAAAAGACTGTCGACGGTTATGCCGAAATGCTGCGCATGATGCGCATTATCATGCCGGGTGCATTCATGATGTGTGCGCCGCTGATGGCCTTTGTGAACTACATGGCTGCGAAAAAGATTCTTACGAAGCTGGGTGAAAGCTTTGAAGCCTTTCCTCCGTTTACGATGCTGCAGGTTCCCGGCTGGATTTTGTGGCCTTATGCTGCGTCTTTGTTTGCGGTAACCTATTATTATCAGCATGATCAGGCAAGCTGGATGTATACGCTGTCTGTCAACGTGCAGACGGTCTGCAGCTTTGTGCTGGTTTTGCAGGGCATCGTGCTGTTGTACTGGTTTGTGGACACGAAGCATAAGCCGCGCTGGTGGGCCAATATCGGTATAGCGTTGTTGTTTATAGTACCTATTTTTACCCAAATTATGGTTTATGTAGGTGCCTTTGATATTGTTATGGACTTCAGGAAAATCCGTCCTGCAAGCAGATTCAGAAAACAAAGGTAAAGTTCGGCAGCTGTGCCGGATTTGAGGTGAAAATGATGTTCAGTAGGTTTAACCGGAATATGAATTCCAAAGCGGATACTAATATTTATTTGCTGATAATTGTGCTGCTGGCAATATTAGTCTGCTATCTGCAGCCCAAGCTGATTTTTCCTGCACTGATTCTTTTTGGTGTTATATATTATTTCAGCCGCCAAAATCTTATTAACAGGGAAATCTTCTTCAGCAGTTATCTGGATAATATTATCCGCAATATTGAACGTACCAACCATTTTGCGGTGCGCAAGCTGGATGTAGGCATTGCAGTTTTTTCCAAAGATGGCAAGCTGCAATGGAAAAATGAATTATTTGCCGCCTGGACAGGCAAAAGTAATCTGGAGGGCAAAAAGCCTGAGGAAATTCTGCCGTTGGCACAGAATGCTTTTGAGCTGATGAGCGTGCGTGACGGAGAGCAGGTTATTCAGATTGAGGACCACTATTATCGTATGCGCTATTACAGTGTAGAAACGCAGGAGCATCACAGCAAAAAGGAAAATACCTCCAGCGGCCTGATGCTGTATCTGACGGATATCACGGATTATGAGCTTTTGCGCCAGAAATACAGCAATGATAAGCTGTGCCTGGCCTATGTGCGCTTTGATAACTACGAAGAGGTTATGCGCGGTCTGAGCGAAACCAATATTGCCAATTTGAATGGCGAAATCAACGAGCTGCTGACCAAGTGGGCTGCCTCCAAGCAGGGCTTTATCTGCCGTATGAACAAGGAAAGCAGTCTGATGGGTTTTTCAATGTCTGCCGTAATGGATATGATGGAAGATAAGTTCATGATTCTCGATAAGGTGCGCGAAATCCGCAGCGGCAATAAAATACCGCCGACTGTAAGTATAGGCGTAGCCTGTGACGGCGTTACGCTGGAGGAGCTTATCGGCAATGCCAATAAGAGCCTGTATCTGGCATTAGGACGCGGCGGTGATCAGGCTGTTGTTATGAAGGATAAGAATACGCAGTTCTTTGGCGGCACGAGCAGTGTCGGTGCAAAAAGCACGCGTGTACGTGCGCGTATTGTGGCACAGACGATTCATGAGCAGATGCTGCAGGCTGACCGTATCTTTGTTATGGGACACGTTAATGAGGATTATGATGCCATAGGTGCTACTCTTGGTATGGCTAAGCTAGGACTGTCGCTGGGCAAGGAAACATTTATTGTCAGCAGCGAGCATAACTCTTATTATAAGCGTATTACCGAGGTGCTGGATAATGAGAACATCATTCTTTCGGCTAACGAAACTAAGTATATAGATATTATGCTGAGCGGTGCGGAGGCTTTGCCGCTGGTTACCAATAAGAGCCTTTTGGTTATTGTCGACCATCACCGTGAGGTGCTTTCGGCCAGCAAGGCTGTACTGCAGGCAGCCAAGAACCGCATTATTATTGACCATCATCGTCGTGCCGAGGATATTATCGGTGATACAACGCTGCTGTATCTGGAGCCCTCCAGCTCGTCTACCAGTGAGCTGGTAACGGAGCTGATTGGTTATTTTGATGACAGACTGGATATTACTCCGGCGGAGGCAACTGCCTTGTATGCAGGCATTGTCCTGGATACGAAAAACTTTAATGTGCAGACAGGCGAGCGAACCTTTGAGGCTGCCGCTCTGCTGCGCCGTTGCGGTGCCAACCCGAATCTGATACGCCAGCTGTTTAAGGATGATTTGAGCTTTGTACAGCAAAAGGCCAAGCTGATTGCTGGGGCTAAAATGCCGATACCCGGTTTATCTATTGCAATTATGCGTAATGCCGATAATGATACTATGTCTTCCGTGCTTGCCGCGCAGACAGCGGATACTCTGATTACTATTGAGAGTGTAGCTGTAGGCATGGCAATTGTTGAATATAAAGATGGTTCCCTGAGCATAAGTGCCCGCAGTGACGGCAGCGTCAATGTGCAGGTAATTATGGAAGAGCTGGGCGGCGGCGGTCATCAGACGGTGGCCGGTGTGCAGCTGGCAAATAAACGTGCCAGGGATGTAGAAGCGCAGATTATCGCGCTGACTAAAAAACAGTTAGAGGAGTGTCGAACAGATGAAAGTAATTCTTTTGCAAGATGTTAAAAGCTTAGGCAAGAAAGGTGAAATCGTAGAAACCGCCGAAGGTTATGGCCGCAACTACCTGCTGCCGCGTAAATTGGCTAAGGAAGCTACCGCAGCTAACCTCAACCAGGCTAAACAGGACCAGGCAACCGCTAAGCATCGTGCAGCTCAGGCTAAGGATGAGGCTGTTGTTCTGGGCGCGCAGGTAGAAAAGGTTGTAGTAACCATGAAGGTACGCGTGGGTGAAAACGGTAAAATGTTTGGCTCCGTAACCTCCAAGGATGTTGCCGAAGCTTTGATTAAGCAAACCGGTCTGAACATTGACCGTCGTAAAATCGAGCTGAAATCCGCAGTTAAGGGCTTAGGCGAATACACTGCCGTTGCTAAGCTGCATACCGACGTAACCGCTACCTTCAAGGTTATGGTAGTTGCCGAATAATTTCAGATCGGAAGAGCGTCGTGTAGGGAAAGAG